>Ga0228711_1001079_pt1 | contig 38514 bp, 24 predicted proteins | sample MedpolnodulmetaG_2_FD_177996 | JGI IMG/M metagenome (GOLD analysis project Ga0228711, IMG submission 177996) | Root nodule microbial communities from Medicago polymorpha collected in Santa Monica, California, United States - brown nodules | ecosystem: Host-associated > Plants > Roots > Nodule...
TATTTTTGCCTTTTTGCACTTTGTTGCTTGTTTTCCATCTTTGCTCAGTGCCTTGAGTAATTTTCCTGCAAAATTAGGTAGAGTAAGATAGGTAAAGCATAAGACGATTAAAATCAATTATCTCTCAGCTTTTTCCTGAATAACTTGCAAAACAAGTTATAAAAGTGCTATAAATCTCTATTAGAATCACTACTTCCTGGCACTTATCAAGCACAGGCGTAATTTTGTGCGCTTTTGTGGGTAAAGCCCGCTTTTTTAGCCCAATCCCAATTAGAAACACTCACTATAAATACTAGCCTTCCTCATTCAGAATTTCTAGTTCAGAACTGTGGCAGTTCAAGAGTAAGGCAACTTTGGAGCTTTAGGAGAGTTTCTATCTTTTCCTTGATTTTCTAGGGTATGCTTTTATCTTTAGTAATTTGTTTTTAATTACCTTGTGTAACTAAATCTTTTTAGGTTAAAGTTCTAAGATCAACCTCTGTTTATTTTTGTTGGATATTTATTTAATATAATGTCGCTTTATTTTATTTATTTTCTGTTCGCTATTAAGTTTTATTAGGAAAATCCTTAGTTTATTTATGTAGTAGGTGCAACCCTAGATTAGGTAATTAGGTTGTGATATGACCTAATATTGCTATCACTTTTCGGATGCTTATATCTTGATATTTATATCCTTATACTAGTAACTATCTGTTTAGGAATTAATTAGTTAGTAATCAGCGAAAGATACTGAAAGAGAGTTAACCCTAGTAGTAAGTAGTTAGGAGGTGACATTACTAAGACTGGGTAGTAACTCTACTGAACCTAGGATGTAACTGGTTAGTAATTAAGGAAACAAGTACCTGCTTGAAGGAAATAAGTTGTAGTCTAATAGAACCATTCACTTAAACCCTTAGTAAGGTAGACGTAGATTAGGACTGCCCGATTGTAGAACTTTTAAGTAAGTGAGAGAGGGTGTGCTATGAGTGTCCTAAGATTCATAGATGGGCCGACCTAATGGAACCTTGGCCTATATTGCGTTGGGAAAAACTGGAACGCCAATTTAAGTTTATGTTTCAATTACCTTTGAATTAGCAAGACCCCGCACTTAAGGATCACCGTGCGATCAGCAGGTGCAGTTAGCCATTGGAGGGATAGACCTATAATCAACCGGGATAGTAAGACCCCACACGTAAGGATGACTGTGCGATCAACAGGTGTATCTTGACGACTGACTAGGTAAGAAACGTACCAACGGCCTCATCACTTGTATAGTCTACTTAAGATAAATAAATGTGACATTACTGTTATTTAATATCCAACAATATAAACATAGGGGATTCGAAGAATCCTAACCGCTGCTTACTTTTCTGCAACCAAAAACAGGTAAACTTGCTCTGTTGCAAACAGATACAAATTGCAACTCTTGAACCCTTAACTTTTATATCGTCAAACTTAAAAAAATAAGTAACGTGAATTGTTTGGACGAAACGACAATCCTTGTGGATTCGATACTCTACTTATCACTTTATTACTTGGTAAACGATTTGGTACACTTGCCATATCCGACCATCAACTAGTTCTCCTTAAGTTTGTCTTGTCATCTCTCCCTGTCTATGCTCTTTCCTTCTTTAGGTATTGTTTCGTCATTATTATTTCCTCTATTGAATCTCTTTTAAATTGTGTTTTTTTTGCGGTGAGGACCATAAGAAAGATTCTTGGGTTGACTGGGATTCTATTTGTTTGAGAAAGGAGTATGGAGGGCTGAGGGTAAGGCGGGTGAATGAGTTTAATTTTGTTTTATTAGGAAAGTGGTGTTGGAGGATGATGGCAGATAGAGGTGGTTTGTGGTTTAGAGTGTTGTCGGCCTGATACAGTGTAGATGGGGGCCGTGTGAAGGAGGGTGGTATGGATGGGTCTGCTTGGTGGAAGGATTTAGTGTGTATCTGTGATGGAGTTGGTTTAGAGGTTGGAGGTTGGTTTATGGAGAATGTGCGGAGGGAGGTTGGTAATGGTGAAAATACATTTTTTTGGACGGATATGTGGTCAGGGGATATGTCTTTAAGAGATAGGTTTCAGAGGTTGTTTGATTTGAAGGAGAATAAGTGGTTGACTGTGGCAGATATCTTATCTTTGGGATGGGGTGAGGGTGGGGAGGCGTCGAAGTCATGTCGTAGGTTGTTGGCATGAGAGGAGGATTTGGTAGAGGAGTATAGGATTTTACTTCAAATTGTGTTTTGCAGGTGGGTATTGAGGATCATTGGTATTGGAATTTGGACCTGACATTTGGGTACTCTATATGTGGAGTGTATCAGCTCCTGACTAGTCAGGAACCTCATCGTGTTACAATTGTGTTCGAATATACATAGCATAAAGATGTCCCCTTGAAGGTGAATTTGTTAGCGTGGCAGCTTTTCCGAAATAGGTTACCCACAAAGGATAATCTATGTAGACATGGCATAATCCTTTCAGATTCTCAGCTTTGTGTGAGTGGTTGTGGGTTTATTGAATCAACAAATCACTTATTTTTGACATGTAATATTTTTAGTTCACTTTGGCATCTTGTTCGCAATTGGCTTGGTTTTTCATCTGTTGGTCCTTATGGAATTGTGGATCATTTTGTTTAGTTTGAAAACTTGGCAGGTGTTTCAAAATCTCAGCGGTCAATTATGCATTCACTTTGGTTCTCTTATGCATGAGTTATTTGGAAAGAAAGGAACAACATGATTTTTAATACTAAAGAAAGTTTCAATAATCAACTTTTGGATAAAATTAAGTTGTTTTTTTACTGTGGTTAAAGACCGGATTTGTCATCACTAACCGCACAGAAGCACTGCCCTGGGACGTTTTTGGTCGTCCAAAAGATCTCCAACTGACTCCCATAATCCATGTAGAGTTTCACTTAAGCATTTAAAATAAGCTCGTCAAGCATGACATTATAGTCACACCTAAGGACAGTCACATTTTACACGCTTTTTCACACTTATTCATCCTCAATCACATACTTTTGGTCACCAGAGCTCTTCCTCCGCCTTATCAGACCGTCACTACCACGGGCGTCGAGATCGCGTCATCCTAGTTTTGTTCTCAGACATATTAGTACCCCCAATGCTTATTATGTCCAATAAAATCTCTCTCTCTCTCTCAAAATTCTTTGTCAGATAATCGCATTACAAACCTAACCGTTGGATTAAAAGACATTATAAAATATATCATGTTTACGAAATTTGACATTAATTAGAAATCATTTAATAATCATTAAACTACATCCAAATTATATCAAGTATTATGATTAGCTCCACACATATTTCTTCCTCTCGGGAAAGGAAGGCCCTTGTCTGCAGTTCTGCACTAAGGACCACTTCCACAATCCTTTCTCATACCAACCTCTATTAATATACTATCATGTTACACTAAGATAGAAAAAATCCTATATAATAAAAATGAGAGGTAATAGTCATTGTAGTCCCTGAATATGTTTGTCATCCACTTCCACTTAAACAAAAATATTATCATTAAGTGGTCTTGAATCCCTAATTCTCGTTTCCCAAACACTCTTAAGCCTGCAAATATCACCCACTTTACACATGTAGTTTTATTCCCTTTTTGAACCTCCTGAAAGTAATCATCTCAAAAGACCATCCCCTTATTCGCACCCTTTTCTTATCATCTCAGTTTCTTTTTTATTTTTGGCTAAAGTGCACTTTTCCACCCCTAACTTTCAAAAACTTGCAATTTTGGCCCCCTAAGTACAAAAACTACAATTTTGGCACCCTAAGATTTAGCCCCATTGCAACTTTAATCCTTTTGGCCAATTTTGACCGGTCAATGCCTACGTGTGTAATTATTGAATTAAAAAAAATTAAAAAAGTATACTACCATTTTTTAAATTAAATAAATGAAAATGAAATTAAAAAAACTAGAAAAAAATTTAAAATAAAACCCAAATCTTAATCTTTTATTTCTTCTTCCTCTCAATCTCAAGAACAACAACAACAATTGACCCTGCATATCAGAGATCCATGTACACCAATTGACCCTTCTTCTTCTTCTTCTTCTTCTTCTTCTTCTTTCAACAACCACCCAAAAAACGCACCAACAGTTGTTCCAAGCCTATACCTAAACCGGCCACACCCTAGCTGCCACAACCAAACAGAAACAACAGCACACGCAGCTAGCAGCAGCAGCTACTAACAAATATCTGCTTAGTGTAATTTTCGTTACTAGGTTGCTTCTGAGTGTGGATTTTCGTTACTGGGTTCAATTTCTTTGGGTTTAGGGTTTATTTCTTTGTCGCAGGTACTGGTTTTTCCCATTAATTATATAGGATAGTACCTAGAATTTGGATTGTTTGAGAATAGGAGCATCATTAGTGGCACAAAGATGAACAACCACTATCACAATAAGAACAAATCAAAATCAAATTGAAGAGGAGAAAAGAAAAAAAAAATTGGGTGATTTATTTGATGAACAAACCTTTACGAACAGAAGTTGAAGAGGAGGAAGAGAAAAGGCTGACTAGGGTTAGGGATGAGGAGGAAGCAGCGAAGATGGGGGAGGAAAAAGGAAAGGCATACGAGAGGGAGAGAGATGATGGTGGTGGTGACTGAGTTTTTAAAGAGAGTGAGAGAGAGAGATTGAAGGTATTGCAGATTTAGGAGGTTAGAGAGAGAGGGATCTGGGATGGAAGGTCAGAGAGAGAGGGAGAAATTTATTTTTTAATTTAATTTTTTATTTGTTTAAATTAAAAAAAGGATTATATGATTTAAAAAAAAATAATTCAATAATTACACACGTGGCATGCCACGTAGGCATTGACCGGTCAAAATTGGTAAAAAGGATCAAAATTGCAAAGGGGCTAATTCTTGGGGGGCCAAAATTGTAGTTTCTATACTTAGGGGTCAAAATTACAAGTTTTTGAAAGTTAGGGGAAAAAGTGCACATTAGCTTTTATTTTTTTATATTTATAACAATATAAAAATATACACATAAAACCTTATCAGCTTTATGTTCAACCCCTTCATTATTTTTATTTTAATTAAATCCACTGATTACTACATTATGATAAAATATTCTCTATACACTTAATATTATTCATTATTAATTATTTAAACCTCTTATATATATAAAGAGAATACATAAGTTTGAGCTTCCTTTTTTACTTTCAATTATACCCTTAAACAAATTTGACTATAGGAATACTATATTGTTTGTGTCATTTAAAAAGATAAGAATTTATATTATATTTTCTATATTGTTAGTGTTATTGAAAAATATAAGTATAGTTTATTACAATATGAAAATGCAAAATGTCTATATCTATATTTTTAATGAAAGTCAGAATCAAACTTTAATTGTTTTTCAAGAGAAAAATCAAAATTTCATACAAACTCGGTTAGTAATTTATACATATCAACACAATAAAAGAGCGGATAAACGGGCACGAAGTTCCCATATTAACGCTAGTATATAATAAATTTATTATGTATCTACTATTGGCTTCGTATGAATACAACTACATTGGTGACACGTGTTTATATCATGTGTTTATATCATTCGAAGTATGACTCCAAAAATTGAATTTTAGAGTGTATATATTTGTATTTTAGAAATTAAGATTTTCAATAAAAGTGATATAAAAACTATATACGTGGGTGTGCTATATTATGAACATTAAGTTTTATTTTTCATTTACAAACTTAAAAAAAATAAATAGTATTTTGTATAAATTATTTCAAAAATGAGTATTTTTTGTAAATAAAACGTGTGCGAAAGAGTAGCTTACAAGTAAAATAAGGAGGATCTTTCAAAACAAATAAAAATAAAAATAAAAATAAAAATAAAAATAAGGAGGTTTTAAAATTAATTTAATCTAATTTGACCCATTTATATGTTGTTTAACATGGTTAGGGTTTGAATCTCTAGGCCGGCCCATTTTCCAACCTATACATTTTCTCAATACCATGTTGAGTAATGATATATAAGTGCTTCTAACATTAAGATTGCAACATCTATTGTTGAGATTGAATCAACATTTTGCTGCGGCGCAAGAGAATACCTAGATCTACATTAAGTTCAAGCGTAATCAGATCAAACAAGCGAATCAGGTATATGATCTTGGTACAATTTAATTATGGTTTACATTTTCAAGATGATTCAATTATACCGTAACATAAACTACTTGCTTTATTCTTGGGATATGTGCAATATATTTCTCTTTGTAAAATGGTCGTTGAAGAATGAGATGTTTATAAATTGGTGTATTTTTCAATTTGCCCGAAGCATGTTGTTGTCTATTTCCCTCTTACTTTTAATATATTTCATGATTTTGCGTTTTATGGATAACGTTACAAGTTTTGTAATAAGCTAACCCAAAAAGTAATGGACGAACAATCACAAATTTAGATCTGAAAATCTGATAGATCTAAGAATCAAATTTGAGAGTTATAGTTTCGATTTGAATTTAGAGAGCTTTAATATGAAAATCACATGCAAACATATTTGGGTTTTAGTGTTTTCTTAGGAATATTGAGTTTTAGGGTTACATGTTATTTGGATTTGAGATGGACATTGAGAAAACATCATATGACAACAATATCAAATTTAATTCAAATTTGGCTATCCAAACAAATTAAATGGTTCACGCCCATTAAATTGACTATTAATATAGTTTATTTAAATTGTATAATTTAGTTTGTGTGGATCTATTCAATTTTTTTACCCAATGCTGCAACTAGTTAATAGGCTAGAAAGAGATAAGATCCTCTCCAGTTAACTGTCAGAGCTAATTCAAGGGTAAAACTGGCTAATACGTAGACAATAAGGCCTTATTTATTAAAACTTGATTCTGGTCTCATTGTCTATTGAAAACTATTGGGTAGATCTTGTCAATTGTATCGTACATCCGATCGTAGACTATTAGATCAAGAGAGATATAAGTTATCGACTATTAACTTCAATTAACCACTATATTTGTTTTACCACCATCCTGTCCAATTAACTACCATTTTTGCAGGTTAATTTCTCGATATTTTTTTTTAAGAATTTAATTTTTTAAATCCCGTGTTTTTTTTTTAATTTTTAAAACTTGTCTCATTTTATGTGTTTTTTTATATATATTTTTTTAATTTTGTGTAATTTATTGATTTGAATTTTGTGTTCTCAGCTCTCAACTCTTACCGCAGTCTGACGTCACCACCACGCTGTGTAATTAGATTTCACCGCTGTTTTCGGTTCGCACTTGTTCCGTTCCCATACTTCACTTCCTCAGGGTATATATTTTGTTTTCCTCTAAACATTTTCTCAGTTCGCACTTGTTCAGCTCCAAAGATATTAGTTGGATATGGTCGCTATCATCGTTTAATGGTGATTAATCTTGATAAACAATTTTAGATGCACAAAGTTGATTTTACTATCTATCTAAACAAATTTTTCTCAGTACATATAAGTCAAAATAAAACTTTGACCATTTTTTTTAGTGGGACTTTGACCTTTTTATTTGGGGGACTTTGACCATTTATTACTTCATCGGTCCCATGATAACTGAGTCATTTGCAAAAAAAAAGTGTCCTAAAATAACTGAGTCATTTTAGTTTTCAATACAATATTAATTACTTTTTTTCCTTTATAACTCTAATTATACTACTTTCATCGTTCCGAATTCAATATATTTCAGCTTACATTTATGATAGTGGAGAATGCATCAATACTTAACAAGTACACTTAAAACTATTTTTCTCTCTCCTTCATTTATAAATTTTTCTTAATACGTGTGAAATGAGGTTTTGGCTCAGTTAACCCGAGACGGAGGGAATAATACAGTCGTTCTTTCAAAAATAAAAGATTAGTATAGTCCACGTGTTATGTTTTCATTGGCCTAACAACATGCCCAAAACGTTTTATCTCCAACGATTACCTTTCTTCCACCTTTTTTTTACTACGTTTTTTTATTATTTCATTTTTTATCTTTGACCAAAAATATTTATTACCGTTCTGTTTTTAGTATTCACAGCTCATCATGTTTGACACCGACACGACACTAACACTTGTAATCTACAAAGCACAAACACTCTTTAGATTAGGCGCGTCTCGGTGTCGGACACGTGTCGTGTTTGACACCGACACGACACTAACACTTGTAATTACACTGAATTATGTGATTTTTTAAATTATTAGTTGTGTGGCGTGTCAGTGTCTGTGTCCGTGCTTTATATGTTGTAACAATTTTCTCTTCGAGCATCCACAAGAGAGACACTTAATTTTGGATACTTAAATAATTCACACGTGTACTCATCACTCATTTATAATTTTTAATTTAAATAGTAGTATTATTAACAAGTACTCAATCCCTCTAATTCAACATCTCACACAAATTTTTAAATAAGACTTAATAATCAACTATCAATAACTTTATATCATTACATATCAATTTTTAATATTAAAACAATGTGGGTTTCACTTAAGAATGAAGGTCTTAAATGAGACTCTGAATCCTATAGGACCTCAAATTTTTTCTTTCCAATGAGACACTTAATAATTACCGGATCTTAAACGTTTAAGACTTCATCATTAAAGATAGTTTTAGGCTGCATCTCTTATTTTAGTATTTTTTTTTATAGAGAACAATTTTTCTTTAATTATTATTTTCGGATAAATCAAATACAACATTTGCACCAAACTATGGAGATCAACTTTTCGAATTTTTTTCAATAAATATTAGTATTTGATATTAGTATTTTATCTTTTATATATTAATATTTAATTGAGTTTTTGCTGTTGCTCGTAGGGTTGGGAATAGGTCAGGCCGACCTACAGAGGATTACGGTCTGACCTGTTTAAGCCTGACCTGACCTGATCTGTTTATGAAAAAGGCTAAGCTTAGGCTTTTGAAAAAGCCTGTTTAAGTAAATAGGTCAAGCTTAGGCTATCAAAATAGCCTACGAAGCCTGATAGACCGGCCTATTTATGCATATTATTAAAAATTATTTTTTATTAATATTAAAATATAATTTATATTAAACATAAAAATCAAGAAAAAAAACTCAAATAATGAACTTTTTAAATAGGCTTTGAGGCCTTATAATGAAATAGGCATATAAGGCCTTATAGCAATAGACATGCCTTACGGTGAAATAAGCTTTAATGCCAATTTGGTCTATTTAGAAGTAGAGAATATTGAATATTTAATGGTTTTAATATGAAGTAGGCCTGAAAATAGGCTTCGGGCCAGACCAGGCCAAAAAAATAGGTCTATGAAAGGCCATCGGCCAGACTCAGGCTTGCAAAAAATTTCGTAGGCCAGACTCAGCCCTATTAAAGTCTGGCCTGACCTATTCTCACCCCTAGTTGCACGCAAAGACGGATGATAAATGATATTTTTCATGAAAAAGAAAATGATCTCTAAATAGAGATAGACAGGTAGTTCAGGTTCAAAACCAAGATTCTCTTTCCAACATATACCAAGCAACCGTACTGTGTAATGTGTACCGTGTTACATTACTCCTACTCCTAACAACACAAGTCCTATTCTTTAACAACATAAGCCACATGTTACGTTTTTATTGGCTTAAGAATACTCATGCAACCCATCCCTACACATTTCATTTTCAACAATTTAAGTACTTTTCTTCCACCTCTATTTCTTACTACTTTCCTTCTCCTTTATTTGTTCATTTTTCTCTGATCAATATTTTTTTATCAGTTTTGTTTTTTTCTCACTGAAGTAATCATCATTACAGCATTTTCTTTGTATATATATAGGATCATATTTTCATTTCCCACAATTTCTTACTTTATTTTTGTTTCTTTTCATTTCATATCTTTTTCTAGTATTCATAGCTTACAGGCTACAACAATTTTCTTTTAGGTTGCAGCTCTTGTTTTAGCATTAAACTGCTTTTTCTTTTAACCAAAGTATACTCATTCATTCAAGTTTTAACAAAATTTTAAACTTCTTAATCTTATCTTAATCCCAAACATTTGAAATCCATCCAAAGTTTATCTTTCAACAAATAATCATATACACCAGTCAAGTATAAAACCTAAGTCATATCAATCAAGTATCTAACCTTAAACCGAATAATGTAAGTATTTAGTTTCACTTTTAAATGTTTAGAAGTGCTCTTCAAGTGCCAAAAACAATTTTAATTTTATAAAATTATGTTTGATTTATTTATTTATTTATTTATTTTTTTCAGAAATCAAAATCAATTTTTGTGACTAATAGCAAATTCTACCTAAAACTATTATTTATAACTCTTGATTTTTAGAATTGATTATAAGACACAAATTTATATTTCAACTCTCGAGAAATAAATGTTAGCAACACATATTCTAACACACACTTTTAAATACACTCTCTTTAATTGATTAAAATTCACATGAAACACACTAAATTTATATGGGACCCGCATGATTTGATGTGACCAATATGAATTTTAACTAATCAAAAATAGTGTTTGAAAAGTGTATCGTTAGCATTCTTCCTCAACTCACTTTCATCGGCAACTCATTTGTAGGGACTAAACTTGAAAAGCTTGTAATTTTGTAGGAATTAAAAACATATTTAACTCTAATTTTTTTTATCAATAGAGAACCAAACATACCCTAAGAGGTCAAACACTTAAGCACTTTCATGTTAATTGTCGTATTCTCTCCTCCACGTGTTACTTCTCAGTTCTCCTTTCTTCATCACTCACTTTCAAGTACATAGCGTCGCTTTCTCTTCCAGTCTCCACAAAACCCATTCAAAACCCTTTCACTTCCTTCCATAGCCCCCAAACCTATTCATTGCATAAGCACTTTTCTTAATCACTTTTATGGTATCATATTCCAAACATCCATTTCCGATTTCACTTCCTTTCCTTGTTCTACACGGAACTATCACAATCTCCAAAATCACACTCATTTCTCTCTTCTTCACATTCGCACCATATGCTTAAATAAATCCACATTTCACACTTCGTTTTCGTTTTTTTAACCTTCGATTCAAAATCTGAACAAAAACAAATAGCTTCGATTCAAAAACTCTGAAGAAGCGTGTTAACTAAGTTTCTATTTTTTGATATCTGATTATGAAATCATTATTGCATTTAATTTCTAATTTTAGGTAAATAATTTTTTTTTGTTGAAGAAAAATAGCATGGAAATTGCGTTGTTGTTGATGATGATGTTATTTGAATCGTTTCTGTTTTCTAGGGTTGAAGAATGGAAGGGGGAATGATTAAACCCCCTCCTAAAAAACGAAAAGTGATGATGATGACAACCAACAACGATGGTAAAGATATTCGTCGAGTTCGAAGAAAAATAAGAAGGTTCAAAGTGTTGTTACCAAATGGAACAATTGTGGAGCTGAAAGTTCCGATTCCGGATGAAAATGAAATGCGTTTTGGGGAATTTCTTCATTTAGTTCGAATTAGGTATTTGAAAATTTGGAAACACTCCGAATCCATGAAGAAGAAAAGTGAAATCAATTGGAACTCTGATGATTTGTTTCTTGAAGATGCCAATGATAATGTGATCAAGGATGTTGTTGATTTCAGAAACTTCGTTCCTAACAAGTGCCATATTTTACGCCTTAAAGTTAATGTTAGTCTCAAATACTCATTCTCATTTAGTGTATGTTTGGTTCCAGAGTGGCCATATTTGATTCAGACATGTTTGGTTGTTTCTGAGTAGAATTGATTTTGCCTCCAGAATTGATTACGAGTGAAGCTATAATTTATAGCTTTTGATTCTAGAATTGATTTTTACACATAAATTTATAGTTCAACTTACTTTTACATGAATGTATTTAAACACAAACCCACTTTACCTTTAACTCACTTTAGTCAGAATCAATTCTCTCAAAATCAATTATTGTCACCGCAAAACCAAACATTTGTGTATCTGTGTGTTTCTTTGCTTTGATTTTGATAGTTGCTTTTTTTATTTCTTGTCAATCAGGGGATTAGCGATAGCGAAGTTCCTGACAGGTTTGAGGTTAGAATTTATGTTGTTTTTCTGTACCCCCTCCCCCTTTAATCGGATTATACACATTCGGGACATGGGTGATATTTCGATCAAGATCGGATGGTCTATATTCAAACTCGGTATATTAAATGATATACTAAAAAATTGAATTTTTTGGACTGTTGATCAAGATCGGAAGGTCATCAATGTTCCAAATGCATGAATTTCTGTTCACTTTGAGTGCAGAGAATTCAATTTTGTCAGCTATATTATGTTTTTAAAGAGCCGGTGGTTAATGAGCTCCGCTAAAGACGAAGTGTTTAGAATTGAATAAAATTTATGTAAGAATGAACTTATTAGTTTAATAATAAGTCATACTCTTTCCTTTCTTGGTCACATACTCTCTTTCCTTTGAAATTCACTTTCTCATTTATTTTTTTAATAACCATGGTCTCCTCCCTTCATGTATAAATACAAACATGAATTGCAATTTAGTCCTTTTTTATATATATATATATATAAGAGAACCTTTTAATTGTGGTGAAACTGTGAACATAAATGTCACTTAAAAGTTAGTAAAGTTTGGAATACTTTTTTGCTAACATGTTATTGGTGCGAAGAATTTACCGGGGTCTCCTCCCAACCACATTTTTTCCATCCACTAGGCTCAAACTTAATATTTTGCTTTAGGTATTGAGTCCAGTTGGACAAATGTAATGTTGGTAAACGACTTGTGATTTTGATACTATTAATGTTCATCTGTCTGAAATGCAGAATATGTGGGACTTGACACCAGATACAGATCTGCTAATGGAGCTTCCTGAAGATTATAATTTTGAAGCGGCTATTACTGACTTGATTGTGAGCTCCTTAGCAAAACAGACTATAAACTCAATTTTCTTATAAAGGTTTTGCACATATCAACATTAACACTATCATTCATTTATCAGGATAATGCTTTGCAAGCTGTGTGGTTCAACGGGAAAGGTAACAGGAAGCTAATCGGGTACGGTCCTATGACATCAATCTGATACCATCATTTTTTAATAATCATTTGAGAAAAGAGTTGAGGAAAAAAAAATCCACTGTTTAACATTAGTGTTATGTTGTAGAAAGAGTTAGGTATTTTAGGGCCAATGAAGTTATTTTCTTTCTAAAATGGATAATTTGATCGCAACACTACATATATATCTTTTGGAAGTCATAGTTTTGTTGTTAACAATAGTTGTCAAAGTAGAGCTCAATAGAACTTCAGTTTATTTGCAGTTAAGCTCTGACTGTTGCCAACTCTTGAGGAAATTCATAGCTTGTTGGAAATACTGTTTATATTGAATGTTTCCAATTTCTATGGAAATTAAGTTGTTGATTTTTTTAATAATTGATTGGCACCATAATTTTTGACAAACTATTCTCATTTTCTTTATCGTAATAAAAGTTGAAAAAAAATATATTGAGAAATACATAGTTGATTTTTATTGTCTATTGTTTTTCCTTGGTTGGTTTCTTATACCGGTGAAATCAATTACCACATGTTGTACATGACTTTTTTGTTTTGCAGAGTAAATGTGAGTAACGAGAAGATTACAATTTTTGACAGTGGGTCTGGAATGGATGACTCGGATGAGAATTCCATAGTAAAATGGTAGCTATCTGATTGTAGTTTATTTCATGAACTTTCTGAAGTTGCAAAGTACATTCTGATATCCATATCCTGTTATTTGTGTTAAATAAACTTACTTTCTGAATCCTTTTGAACTTTTTATTATTTAAAATTTTGATACATGCTAGATAAGTTGGTCAGCGGATGCAGTGGCGGAGCCAGGAATTTCATAGAGTCTAGGCAAAAATTATAGAGTCAGGAGTTCTTGTGCACGCACTTGTGAAAATATCGAGTTTGCCAATTTTTTTATTTTTTTAAGTGGGTTAATGGGCTATTGGGTTGAGCCAAATTTAAAGAAAGTATCAATTGATCCCAGCCGAGTGCCCGGGGTTGCCGTGTGGTGGCTCCGCCCCTGAGCGGATGTAAACTTTTCTCTGTTTAACTCAATTTCATTGCATGTAAATCCTTGGTTGCTATCAGAATATGTCACTTTCTAGCTTAATGATTTCTGCCGGTTGATCAATTTAAACTCTTTTACGTTGATGGCCAAAGAGATTCAGAGTTAGGGTGTCATGAATTCTGTTAAATGTTTTAGGTTTTTCAATTTAATCAAGCTTAGTATCTCAAAAAATATGGATATAAAGGAGAGATTTATATTGATTGTACTGCTTAAAGATAGTAATAGACGATGCAATCTAAACATGAAAAAATGAACATTTTCTCAAAACCAACAACAAGTCCTAAAATTTCAATTATGCTAAAACATTATATTACTTTTCTAAATTACACCCAGTATTTAAACATTGCTAGCTTTTGCTCTGAATAAATGAAGATTTGTCTTAAACACACCAGACTTTTAAATTTTAAAATATTAAATCACACTCACACTTTCAGTGACTTTCAATTTAATTGTACCATGCCTTTTATGATTTGTCTGTTTGCATATTCCACTGGCTTCTCTTGATTCTGGACTTCTTATCTCTTGTGCAGGGGAAAGATGGGTGCTTCCCTTCACCGACAATCAAAATCACAGGCTATTGGAGGAAAACCGCCGTACTTAATGGTATTCTTCATTTTCGTGCCTTTTCACCCTTCAATTGTCGCTGAACATGCTTGTTGTAACATGCCTAATAGAAGTATCTTTAAGCTATAATAGCTTACCTTCATTAAAAAATATTTTTTTATTTTTGCTGAACACGTTTGTTGTAACGTGCTCAAATAGGATAAGCATTTTAAGCTAGAAGAGCATACCGGCATAAATCATATCTTGGTGACTGGAAGTATTTCCTTTATCTAAACTTCTAGTAACACATTGCTGTTTGTGATGCTTATAAACAGAAATTTTAAAATTATGGTTTGTTTTGTTGTATTGATTGTGATGTGCAGCCTTGTTTTGGAATGTTTGGATATGGGGGACCTATAGCATCTATGCATCTGGGGAGGTATGATTTTTTTAAGATAAATCTACTTCTGTCTTATTCTGTTCAAGTACATCCCAAAATTTATCTCTTTATGACTCTCTTATTTTTGCTATCATTATTTTACAGGTCTACCCGTGTTTCTTCCAAGACAAAGCATGTAAAGAATGTCTACGAGTTATGGCTTCACAGAGAAGCTTTGTTAAATAATAAATCTAACTCTGAAGGCACGTGGAAGGTATTCATGTTTCCTTATCAATGCAATGTCTATTGTTTTTTTCTTTAGGTCTTATTTTAACATTCTCAACTAGCAGTATCATGTTACTTATTTTATTTTTCATTTAGACAACTGGTGGCATAAGGGCACCCCACAATAGTGAAGTCAAAAATTCTAAAGGCAGCTTTACAAAGGTAATATACATCTCTCGTGTTTGGCCTATTTTTGTTCTCTTGTCTGTTTTCAGCATTGTGGACCGGGAGAGGAAGAAATTTAATGGAGGGAAGGAGAGCAAGGGGAGTGAAAGTGAAAGTCCTATATGATATGGTTGAAGTGGAGGGGAAAGAAAGGAAAATGATAATTATTATTATTATTATTATTACTAGCGCAAAGACGGCCACTCACGTGCCCGTCTTTCCGCTCTTTTTATTGCGCTAATGTTTGAAAATGATTAACAATGTTTTTTGTATGAAATTTTGATTTGGATTAAAACTAAAAATATAAATGTTTACTGCTTTCATGTCATAACAAACCAAACTAATTATGATTATTTATTTCAATGACACCAACAATATAACAAAAAAATTATAACCCAATTTTTTTTTAATGAAACCAACAACGATCTTTATTACAGAAAAAGTTGTTTAAGGGTATAATTGAGATAATGAAAAAATAAGTATAAATATAATTATCTAGTTTGTTACACTTTTTAAATGATAACGGAAAAAAAACAGACATATATATATATATTCATATCGTGTTTGTTATATTTTTTTTTAATATTTAATATTATTCTTATCTATTTGTTACATGTATTATTTGTATTCAAAATTGAGGGCATTTTTGGAAAGAAAAGTCAGCCCAAAAGAGCTGAAATGAGTTGTTTTCTTTATATATAGTATAGATTATTAGCAGTAGTAGTAGCAGTAGTGGTACTACTACTACTTTTGCAGAAGATTGGAGAAAGGAAACAAGAGAAATTCAAAATGTAGTTGTAGTAAGAAAGAGTGGGATAACATATGTAAGGATGAAATTGAACAAATAATTTTATACTGTTGCAGGTTGATATTTATAACCCAAAAGTGAAAGATGTTGATATTAAGAAACTCCTGTGCCACCTCAAGGACATATACTTCCCCTACATTCAGGTTTGAACATGCCAGTGAATTGAATCAATGGAACATATGCGACTGTATCCTGTAAATTTTGTATGATTGTTGCTTCATATGTTCATTTTTCTTTTAATGTTATAAAAAAATTAATATTAATCATTATGGTTCCTTGACAAAATATTGTTTTTACTATCTTGAACATGTTCATTTATATTTGTTTCATTCATGCAGAATGATGACTTGTCTGACAAAGGGAGGACTATCACACCAATTCAATTTCAGGTCCTTTCTCCACTGATACACCTTAACTAGCTCATTGATGATACTATTATGGATTAATCTGTTAGCATATTTGTCTTGAGTACTCGATAAATATTTAAACTCAGGACTACACTAAACTCTCTGAAGTTAGTAATAGAATGTAACTCGGTAATATTTGTGTTCAGTTAGTTTAGTTATTGCCGAGTTGGCATTAGTGTTAGTATTAAAAATAAAAATCAGAACTACACTCTTACATCAGGTATTGCGGAAACTTGTTATATACAAGTATTGTTGCTTTGTACATTTTGTTTTGATTTGTTGGTTAGCAGATTATATTGAGAGAAAAATAAGGCCTAATTGGCAGTGGATTCTCTTATTTACTCCTTGAGTTTTACTGTGTCAAGCATTAATGAGATTTTATAATACAAGCAATGAACACATTTTTTTCATCATTCTTTTCCTTTTCTCAATTTATATTTTTATTATACTTCCTCCGGTCTCAAATATAAGAAAAGATTCATTTTTTAGGTTCATTGAGTAGTTAATGTATCTGGTCTACATTGTAAAACAGATACATTAATTATTCAATGAACCTAAAAAAAGAATATTTTCTTATATTTGAGACCGGAGGGAGTATGACTTTATGTGTGAAGAAGCTTTCATATTAAAGCATATTTTTCCCTTTTTCAACTAAGATATGCTGAAGAATCATATATACCTTTCTACTACACTCAAATTTACTGTTGTCATATTCAACATTGTAAAGCATAATATTGTAATTTTGTTCCATGAAAGAGTTACTTCATGTCATGGAAAAGCATATATAAGATTGTAATAAATTTGGTTCTTTTGCAGATCAACGGTGTTAATCTAACAGAGATTCAAGGTGGGGAGGTTGCCACTACCAATTTGCATTCTTGCAATGATCCTGAATTTGTTCTGCAGATTCAGATGTCTTATGATCAAGACCATGGTATCTACATGAATTATAACTCTATCTAGCAATGTTTAGTTTTTGATATGATAAATGATATTTTTTTAATCAGTATGTCCTATATTATTACTTCATATCGATTTCATCTGATTAACTTTAAAGAAATGTGAGTGTTGAGTTCTATTTGAATTACTATATTTTAGGTTCAAGGGAATCCAAAGAAGCAAATGCACGCCTTAGATTTGTTTATTTCCCTTTCACAAAGGTAACACAAATAAATTGCCTATAGTATTGGACCTTGTCTATCTTGGATCTCATAATCAAGACCAGTCAAATGAATGTTATGTACATAATTACAGGGAAAGGAGAGTATTGAGAGAGTTTTGGAAACTTTGAAGGATGACGGTCATATTATAAAAGAAAACTTCCAAAACTTCAGTCGGGTCTCTGTTAGGCGGCTTGGTCGTCTCCTTCCAGATGCTCGCTGGGTAAACTTCTAACCTTTTCTTGGAATTTGTCAATAAAATTTGTCTTGTGCTTTGGTTCTGGCAGTATAATGAGTTCCTGAGCTAAAAATATTTTCCTCATTACATTGGTATTTTCCTCTATAAATGTAATAAGTAGTCGTTAAAGTATACGAAATCTTTCGTTGATTTCATATACTTTAAGGACTAAGTGCATGTTTGGTATTACGGTGGATACGTCAAAATCACAGTGAGTCATCGTAATTTTGCAAATGCTACTGATGAAATTACAAATGTAAATTCATTTGTTTTATCTCTCACTTAATTTCATTTCTTAAAATATTTTAAATAAGATTAATACTTTATTTATATTTATATAAATAATATGAAGTAAATTAAAATATTCAAAGGGGTATTATTTTCAAATAAATAATATAAATCTTTTTTTTTTTTTTATAAAAAAAAAAAACCCAAAAACGCTATTTAATGTAGTTTATTCTTATAAACATCAATATCAGTCACTGATACTAACTTTCAATTAACTTACAGTTTTATTTAAGTCGACTAATTTGTTTGTTATTTTTTCATAATTGAGTGAAAATAATCCTTTAGAACTTATTAGTTATTTTTTCGTAATTGAGCGAAAATAATCCTTTAGAGATTGCTGATGAGTTACAATTCTTTTGGGTCAGGCTTTCCTTCCTTTTATGGACTTAAGGAACAAAAGAGTAACTAGTAATACGGCAAGCATATTGAAGAGATGTTCGTTGAGGGTAAAATGCTATGTTGGTATGTAGTAACCGTATGTTATGTGCACTTTATGTTTATTATGTTTCTTTGCCTGGTCATCTGAGCCAGACTTCCTAATTTGCAGAAACTGATGCCGGTTTTAAGCCTACACAGTCAAAGGTTAGACTTGCAATCGTCGAAAATATTAGTAAATAAACGTGCTATTATTGTGTTCTTCACTACTGTGACCTTTGTTCTGATGAATATTGTTGTAAAAATTTACATACGTTCTTGTCAATCTCTTATTTGTTATTAATTATGTCGTGCATATAAAGGGTTACAATATGATAATGTTGAATTGTATTGCAATGTTGATCATCATCTCTTTCTAGAGTGAGAGAGAAGATCGATTACATTAATATGGATGATATGCATCTACTGTACACAATGAATGGAATTTAAATACATGATTAAATACATTAATGTAAATGATTATAGGTCAACTATGAGAAGAGAATAGAATCATTGTTGTTGAATGCTTGATTCACGTGAGGCTGAGTCAAAGGCAATATATCCAATACACCCCCTCAAGATGAAGTTGCCATCAGTAACTTGCATCTTGGACCGAAGATCACTAAATCGCGTGTGAGCCAAAGGCTTAGCAAGAAGATCATTAAATCGCGTGTGAGCCAAAGGCTTATTAAGAAGATCAGCGAGTTGGTCTTTTGTTGACACATGTGAGACTTGAAGCTTGCCATCCCGAACTTGTTCACAAACAAAATGATAGTCCATAGATATATGCTTCATTTTGGAGTGAACGATTCGATCGGAGCAGAGATATGTTGCACCGACATTGTCACATAGTAGTAATGGTGGTTTTGACACTGGTAGACGAAGTTCATGTAAGAGACTTGTGAGCCACACTAGTTCAGCAGTTGCAGTGGCCACTGCACGGTATTCAGCCTCAGTTGAAGACGTGCTACAGTGTGTTGTTTGCGTGATAACCAAGAGGTGGGGTTACTTTCAAGAAAAATGAGATATGCAGATGTGGATGTGCGATCTTCCACATTGCCACCGCAGTCTGCATCCGTGAAAGCATAAAGATGAAAGGATGATGGTTGCTTCAGAAAAATGCCAAAATTAATGGTAGCCTTTAGATAACGAAGTAGTCTCTTTAGATGTTGCAGATGAAGTGATATAGGTTTGTGCATGAATTGAGAAAGCTTGTTGATGGCAATTGAAAGATCAGTCCTTGTGAGATTAATATATTGCAGCACTCCTATTATTTTCCTGTGATGAGTGGAATCTGTGGTGGGAGTTCCATCATTCAGAGTGAGTGTGGCTGTAGGGGACAGAGGTGTGGGTGCCGGTTTAGCGCTAGCCATGTCAAACTTCTCAAGGATTTCTCGGTTGAATCTATGTTGAGACAACAACAGACCCTTGTTTGTTGGGATGAGTTCAATACCAAGGAAGCAGTGTGGCGTTCCCATGTTCTTAAGAGAAAATCTATTCGAAATGGAGTGAATAAAGTTGTGTAAGAATTGGGCATCATTACCTGTTAGCAAAAGATCATCAACATAGACCAAGAAGTAGGCAATGATTGGACCTGTCGCATATATAAACAGGGAGAGGTCACTCTTGCTGGTAGTGAAACCATGGGATGTGATGAAAGCTTTGAGACCATCATGCCATGCACGAGGTGCTTGTCTAAGACCATAAATTGATTTGTGAAGTTTGCACACATGATTTGGATATTGTGTATCTCCGAGTCCTGGAGACTGAGTCATGTAAACTTCTTCCTTGAGTGATCCTTGAAGAAATGCACTGTTTACGTCTAATTGATGCATATGCTATCCTTTTCCCAAGGCAATAGTGAGAATTAGTTTGATGGTTTGAGGCTGAACAACTGGTGCAAAGGTTTCTTTGAAATCTACCACTGGGCATTGAGTAAAGCCTTTGGCCACTAATCGTGCTTTGTATCTAGCTATAGTACCATCATGATTTCTCTTGATACGAAACAACCATTTTCAGTCAACAATATTATGATTCACTGGTGGTGGCACAAGTGACCATGTACCATTTCGAATTAAGGCACTGAGCTCTTCGGAAATGGCTTGTCTCCAATGAGAATGTTGCATGGCTTGTCTGATACTAGAGGGCTCCAAATTTTCAGAAGTGGATAGAGATGTATGGTAGAATTTTTTGTTTGGTTTAAAGATGTTGTTTTGAGATCTAGTAACAACATGATAGCGATCATTGTTTCCTCCTGAAGTGTTGGGAGTAACAATATGATTGGTTGAAAGAGATGTTGCAGCAATAGGATCATTACCTGATGCAATACCTGAATGCAAGGGTGCCTCTTGAGGGATTGCACAAGATGTGGGTGGAGTAGTGAGCACGGGTGGCAGGGAGGGACGGATGCAGGTGCACAAGGCTGTATTTGGTTGGGGTAGGTTAAGAGGTAGGATAGTATGTGGTGTTTGTGGGATGTATGTGAGTAAGTGACAGGTTTCGGTTGTATTAAGGATGTATATGGAAAGTGGTTATCATGGAAGACAACATGGCGAGATGTGTAGATTTATTGGTTGTAGGATCTAAGCAACGATAAGCATATTGAGAGGGTGAGTAGCCTACAAAGACAAATGGAATAGATTTAGGTTGAAGTTTATTACTGTCATGTGGTTTCAACCAGGGGAAACATAAACATCCAAAAGAGTGAAGATGGCAAATGTTTGTTTGGTGATGAAGGGTTTGATGAGGTGACTGCATTCTAAGAGTGGGTGTTGGTAGTCTGTTGATTAAGTAGGCTACTGTGATGAATGCAAAATGACCATAGTTGAGATGACAATGCCTTCTTTCAGCAGAGGCATTTAATTCAGGGGTGTGAGGTGGTGTTGTGTAGTGGGATATACCATTAGAGGAGAGATAGGATTTTAGTTTGATGTATTCCCCACCATTGTCAAAATATAGAGAAATGATAGGCAAATTAAAATATTTTTCAACAACACTCTTGAATTTAGGAAAAACAATAGAGACATCTGATTTATTTTTCAATGGATATAACCAAATATATTTCGAAAAATGATCAACAAAAATTAGATAGTATAAGTAACCATCTAATGACCTAATAGGAGCTGGCCCATACATCTGAGTAAATAAATAATCTCAAGCAGCCTAGTGCTCTTAATACTTGATATAGTGAACGGCAACCTATGACTTTTTGAGATACATGGTTTGTTGATTCTATGTTTTATTGGATAATATTGCCTTTGACTCAGCCTCACGTGAATCAAGCATTCAACGACATTAATGTAAATGATTATAGGTCAACTATGAGAAGAGAATAAAATCATTGTCGTTGAATGCTTGATTCACATGAGGCTGAGTCAAAGGAAATATTATTCAATTGTTCACATATAAAGATGCATCATGTATGCTCCATTGTTCCTCCCAAGAGAGTACAAGTGCTCATGCTTTTTTCATATTTTCTGTACATGTATAATATTACTGCCTCCCAAGAGAATACAAGTGCATCATAAAGATGCATCATGTATGCTCCATTGTTCCTCCCAAGAGAATACACGTGCTCGTGCTTTTTTCATATTTGCGTATACATGTATACTGCTGCAAATTAGAAACCATGGGAGAGTGAGTTGGAAAACAGTATAATTTGATACTAATGAGTCCGTTCTATTATGTGTATAGTATTATTGACTAATATACAAAAACAATCTTGTCTTGTCTATTGTTTTTCTTAATTTAAGGATAATCAAAATATTAATGCCTTTTCAGACGGATTTAGCTCACCAGAATCCTTTTACCATTGCTTTGAAGAACTTGGGCTGTAAAATTTCAGATAAAAAGACCGGTATTTTCTGATTATACATCTCTCGTCACTGTTTCAAGTTTATTATCTTTGTTATATATTAAAAATATTCAATCATCTGTTATTTAAAATCAGCAGATGTTTCCGTCAAAATTAGCACGGCGACAAAAATATTAACTCCTTCACAAATAGAACAAGAATATCATGAATGGATATTAGAAATGCACAGACAATATGACGATGAAGCTGATGCCGGTGAGGATAAGCCAGTTATAGTTGTCAACCCACCGAACAAGGAAGCACTTGGCATTTCTGAAGATGGTATGGCTAACAAAACTTTGATGACAGTTGCTTCTATTTATGATTGTTGCTTTGTGGCAGTTCAAATCATAGCTGTTTGAGGAAAACACACTTGCATACCAACAAAGGAATAAATAAACCTCGCTAATCCTTTAATTCATTCATAACTTTATGATATGGATGGATATTACACCAGTTGCACTAGATTAGTCTCAATGTAGTGAAAATTTAAAAATTTATATATTTACTGCTCTTAGACTAAATCATATCTTCCTTTTTCTCATTCTATTTTTCTTACTCTTATGAAGTCATTAGAGTTCATCGGATTCTGAAGAGAAAGGAGAAGTCTTGGAGTCATGGACAAAAAATTAAAGTGTTAAGGGGAGCATGTTCAGGGTTTCACTACAGCGATGTTTATGCAACCATAGAGTACTTTTTGCTTGAAGGTTTTGAAGGAGACCTGGGTGGTAAGATTCCTGAATGTGGCACATAAAGTAAAGCATAACCTTTTCTCTTTGTTTTTATAATTAACCTAGAATGAAATAGAATATAAAGGTTGTTCCATCCCATATCTCCCAATTAGAGGTAAATAAGAAGGGAAGTGTTGAACAAAATGCAATAAGATGTATTTAAACAATCCAAATTATAGAATTTATTATAATTCCATTTCATATCATTCAATATTAGTCAATACTTAATTGTACCATAAATAAAAGAGAAATTAGTATTAATAAGTGGAAATAAGTGGAAACCGGTTTTCTTTCTTTTCTAATGCAAAACTATAAGAAAAAAGAGTCGTTTTGGTAATGAGTGAGGGTATGCATAAACTTTTTTTTGACAAGTGAGATATTCTTTTTCTGTCACCAAGATTTTAACATAACACTATAAATTAAGCTTTGACTGGAAAGTTAATTAGAGCTGACCACTTTCAATATTTTTTTTTTTTTGTTAATAGGAGAAGCTCGGATCATATGCAGGTTCGTTGTACATATTTTTGCAAAACTCTGCCTACTAAAATCATATAAATCCTATAAAGTTGTCTATATTCACTGTGCTTTGCTTGATTTTACAGGCCAATAGATATCCCAGAGGAGAATGGGTGCTCTCTTGATGTCAGTAATGAAGAAAACCCCACCTTGAATATCGGTAGCTCTTTGTCTTTACCTATAAGCGTGATCGACACCGAAAAGGTTATATTTTGTTGTATATTTGTTTTATACGGTGGAAAAGCGATATAATTTCTAACTTCTAAGCAATACATAACAGCTTGTAGTTGTTGATAATATTAAATGGAAGGATCAACTTAAAAAGATACAACAGAAATTGCCTGCTTCCATTGACTTGCCAGGCACAAACCAGTATAAACGAAAGCTGGTTGATGTGGTAAGTATTTTATTTGGAGGTAGATCGCTTCATTTTAAGTATGAGATTAATTTCTATGCACTGACAATGTAAAACTTTTTTACATGCATCCAACCAAATATTTGCTATAATTTGATTGGATCCATGTGTAATTTTGTTTTACACTGTCAGTGTATACAAATCAATCCTTTAAATATGAGTTGAATTCTCATTCCTCCCGTGGACATAGTATCATCAAAGTTTATTCCTGGCAGTTTTTTGTTTTTTTATTATTTAGATTAGATTTGAAATGATAATCTGTCATCAATCGACACCAATTTGTCTTATAAAAAGGGAAATGTTAACAATATTTGTCTAAAAAAAATGACATCGATTTGTTCAGTGTCTATAATTAGTGTGTCAGTGTCGTGTCTGGTGCCCGTGTAAATAATTAATATACATTATGTTACATTCATGAATGAAAGCTACTTTCTTCTCTTATAAACAAGGGTCTTGTGCAGAGTTGAAACATCTCAATTTAAGAGTAACGAAAGCAAATATATGTGTGTGTGTATATATATATTTTGCTACATGTCATATGCCACGACATAAAATAAGTCACATTTAATTATTTAATAAATTACTTGAAGATTTCATCTACTTTAACTCAAGCGAGATAAAAATTATGAGAAATTGAACAGTTAAATTTTTCAAGGACCTTTTAAAAATCTTCATTAACCTTCGAAAATTGCATGATTTCATTATCAGAAGTTAAGTCTACATTATTTAATTTAATTCTAATTGAAGGATATATTATAAGTTATAAGTTGTAGTCTGCCTTTGTAAATTATTGTTTTGAGTGTCATGCAATGAAATATAGTGCCTTGGTGATTTTATCTGCTAGGTGGACTCAATCAGTAGAAGCGTCGACAAAAGAATGACAGTGAAGCGTATTCATTGTGCTTTGAAGTACAAACTTCTAACTAATGACCAATGTCAAGAGCTTGATGTGAGGTATGCTCGCTATAGATATTTGTGCATGAATCTGTAAGACTATAACATGTATTTCCTTCACAAAACTATAACATGGAAAATACTGTGTTTTTCTACTTCTGATCAAGAATGTTTAGTTTTGTATGTAATTGTTTAACAAATGATTTACTGTACAGGGTTGGTTCTACCTTTCCATCCATAGCCATTGCATGCTATGACATCCATGACAATCGAACACCATTTCCAAATATTCCCGATGATGTGACTGTTGAACTTCGGGCAGCAAAAGACCTTTACATCAAAGTGCATGGAGTAAAGGCCGGTCTTTCAATTGATAAAATGACTTTAAAAATTATGGTATGCATAATGCGCACTTCTTTGGTCTTATTAATTGAAAAAAAAAATAACGATTGCATTGTTTTGAAATGTTTTAACACAGGATGCAATGGTTACAAGTAGTGAATTGGACAAGATAAGGCCTAGCTATAGAACTACTTTGATTATTGCTTCAGAAAATGTTCCGTTGTCAATATCTTTTCCATGTCGAGGTGATTTTCATTGATGTGTGTCTTTTATTCATCAGGAAATAAACTAGTTGTCAGTGTTGTTTATTCTTATGTTTGTTATTTGTTCTGTATTCAGTTTCTCCTGGTTATCTCGAACATGTTAAATTGAAGTCTACTCTAAGAGAAGACCAACTACTTCCAGGTTTCATTTTCAAGGAGTTAGTGTTTGAGGTATGTCAAAATTGAATATGTTGTTATCCATTTTGTCTTTATCTGATTCATTTGTTTTAGTTCATTTACTTGCGGGTGCTGTGACCTAAAAGTAACACTATATGGGAGGGTTGTGTTTGGTAATTTAGTTCCAAAATAAAATGTTTGAAGAACTTTAAAATGATAGATAAATGCTACCAGTGCTGAATTCTGCAAACGTTTCAAGATACAAAGAAAGTAATTAGTTAAGGGAAAGCCAAATCTTTCAAGATTTATATCGTGGGTTGGATCTGTAAAAATTCCGGGGAAGATCCAATCTAATGGGTAGGCGGTGATATGATGAAAAACAAAATGAAACTATTGAATGGTATATGTATTAAATGGTGTTATTTGACATTTGTGCTTTTGAATCGATCAACGGTTTCTGTCAATATAAGCTGCAATGCCGATCTTGTAGGTCGAAGCTTTGTGACTTTGTGTCAGTTTTCTTGTGGGGTTTTGCCCCTTCTAGAGTTCTAGTATTCACCGTTTTTTATCACACAAATGTTTACTTATTGTTTTAAATATACATAAGAATGTTTGATTTGTTAGTTAAATAGTAACAAAAAAGCAAAGGCTTTTGAAGTGTGTGTAGACATATCCGAACATCAATTTTTTTAAGAAAAAATCTGAAGTTGTGTAGGCACACCATTTTTGGAATTTTGAATCTCAAATACTTATAACAAGCTACTATTTTGTAAGTACATATTTCCTGTTATAAATTTAAATTTCATTGCTAAGTATTTCATTTTCACTCGCATTCTTTCTTTAATCATTATGTATTCATGCAAAACAATTTGGTTGATCTTAATAAAACTGTTCCTATATTTTTTTAATTCTTTGTATCGACAATTACAAGCTAATATCTATGTAAAACTACAAACACACTCACAGCCACATATTTGTGTTTCTAACATTGTCAAATTAAGTTTCTATAACTTTTACATAACCCTATATTTCTATTTAACATATTTGCTTGTATTTCTATCATCTAGATGTTTGATGCATATAGAAACCATGTGTCTGAAGGCTTGGAAGTTAATATTTTAGTGACTGGATTTAAAAGGCTAGATCATGGCCGTACCTTATACAAGGTAATATTTTCTTTTTTGCAAACTCTAGTATATTGGGATAAATATTTTGCATTGCTGGTTGTACTCGAACAAACATATAGGTAGAAAAATGTATCTATATATCCTCATATCAATATATGCATGAACTTTTGTTTCCCTGTTCTGTCCTCATGTTAAATGAAAATTCTGATCTACAGGTGGATGATAAAGGAAAAATTGATCTTGGTGGTCAACTAAAGTTAACAGCAGGTTACGGAGAAAATGGTATATTTCTTTTAAATATGATGTTACATATATGTATCAACTAAATATACTCTCAACCTTAGCTACAGCTCTAAATTTTCTGCCTATGTTACTTACCATTATTCCCTTTAACTTCAAAATGTTACATATTGATTGATTGATGTAGGTTGCAATTTGTTAGAGGTTGTGGACATGATGCCATGACTAGTTCATTATTGAAATTTACTTCATGGTTGTAAATTGAAACATCATCATATCTTCTTTTCTCATCATCTAATCTGTTTGATTCATGGTGCAGCATCCATATCTGTCATTTTTGAAGGTGAACCAAAATTCAAGAAGGAATTTTCAATTGCACGAAGAATCTTGAGAATCGCATCTGAGGTTATTTTTTAAAACAATTGTAGAACTATTGTGTACTCCCTCTCTCCCTTTTTATAGGAGTAGTTTACAAAAATCACGGGTATTAAGAAAAGTTGTTGGAGTAATAAAGTTGTCTCAAATGTGTGTGACTATTACTAAATTACCCTTAATTAAATATATATTTAATGTTAACTTTTCATATACCAAGACAAATTGGTAGTATTAATAAGGGGTATATTTGGAAAAAGAGCAATCAATGCATCTAGAAATTTGCATATGATCTTGTATTTAGTGACAAAACTTGTTTGTAAACTACTCCTATTAAAAGGGACGGAGGGGGTATTTACTTATATTTTAACTGCTGTATTGTGTACAATTTCAGGTGCCTAAATTTTGTGCCACTGGTGGTCAGCTGGAAAATGTTGAATTCGAAATTGTCAATGCTGATGGAGATGTAGATGCGAAGATTCATAATGATGATCAAGAATGCCAGTTTCATATGCTTACAATTAAGTCAGGCCTTTCCAATGCAGATGAATCTATACGGTACACTTTTGAGCATGGACGCTGTAAAGTTCCATCTATTCGTGTTCCAGAATTTGAGGGGACTTTTTGCTTTGAAGCTTCTCATTCGCAGTATACAGAGCTGTGTCTGACTGCAAAGGTTATATTTTTTTTTTCCTTCAACAAAATTTTGTCAGTTATGAATTATAATTGGTGAGATTTGTCTGCAGGTTCAAGTTATCAAAATGTCCAATGTGAAAGATGTTGCCCAACATCTATCCCCGGATAAGAATACTTTTCCCCTGAAGGAACTATCAACTCTTACTCATGACAATAATTTAATGATCTCTGTCCTAAATAGCGATGGCGAGGTATCAAATTTGAATTATGCTTTGCTCAAATTTATTCTCAAATATAAATTTAAGCCATGAATGTGATTCGTTATGCTTCAAAATTCATGATATAAATTTAAGGCACAACTGTGTTTCGTCATGCTTCAAAATTCATGATAACAACAAACTTGTTAGGTGATAGCTTGAGATTGAATTTATGTTTTTCTGAAATGCCTTCTCACTTGAGATTGCGAAGGATGAAACTATGTTAGGTGATTGATGTTGATTTTAGAAAATTATTTGTTCATTGTTTATTATGTCTTTTCATTAAAGTTCAATTTTTTGCCTCCATTTGACTCTGTCTTAATGTGCTTCTACACAGAAATCTGACGACATTTGCCAACTTGGTCAGAAAATTAATGAATATGAAGATTATCTTAAAAAATTTAATGACCAAGAGGATGAGACTCAGAAAGAGCTGTTGATGCTGCAAGGTTCTCTCTCTCTCCCCCCCCCCCCGTCTCTAGTCTTTTTTTAACTGTTATTAATTAAAGATAGGACAAAAAGGTCCTGATATTGTTCATTGAATGGGAATTTTTTCATTTGATGTCATTCTGTCTTACGATGTTTTAGCAATTATCAAATGAAGATTAAACAAAAAGTGTGCATTTATGAATGCAACTAGTTTTAGTCCGTTACCACATTATTATACTTAAGGAATGGTGTGTTTTGTTTTTTGGAGTATAATGGAGGCAATGAGGTTTTAACTTAGGACCCAAACCCGTCACCACTAGACCAATTCAAATGGCTTAAATAACATGTTTTGTTGTTTGTGTATCTTTTCTATTTCACAGATAATGTTCAACATTATCAATTAGGCAATGCCAACTTGTTGTTTGCCACCACCAAAGAAGAAATGACTACAAAAATTAAAAACATGGAAAACTCAGCAGCTTCTGTCCTATGTAGTCTCTCTGCACGTGAAAAGCAACATAATCACTTCTTGGAAGATATAATTGGGGTTGTTGCCCTCCTTGGTTCTGTTCAGAGTCCTGAGCTTAGCAGGTTTGTCAAGTTTATCACCTTTCCCATCCCTGCCGACCAAAAAAAAGAAACAAATACTCTTAACAATCTTCAATCTTGCATTTCATTATCATTGGTAAAGGATAAAATTCTTGGTTCTATAGTGTGATTGTAGTTGTAGCCAATGTAATTATGATGATTGTGGTGGTTGCAATGCACTTGATATTATGATGTTTGCGCTGAACATAATATTCCATCATTAGTTACCTCCACAAATGATATGTGTCCTGCATCACTCGTTTACTAACAGTAAAACAATGAATTTTCTGAGGTCTATTTTGCTTTTGAACGAGTTCTTAATTTTTATTACAGAATGTTAGCGGAATATCTTGGAGAAGATCAAATGCTAGGTGTTATTTGTAGATCTTTGGATACTGCAATTTCTCTTGAAAAGTATAAACAAAATGGAGAAATTGATTATGTGCATGCTTTGCATGCTGCTGAAGCAGCTAGTCTTGGAAAAGCTATAAGCAAACGTTTTCATGTTATGGGTTTTGAAGATATAAGGTAATATGGAGTTTCAGGGGTCACCATGACCGTAATTTTGATTATAATATGAAATGAATAAGATTAATTTTATAGATTTATTTTTGAGGAAAAACTATGGGACAAGGCTTTATGACTAGGTGCTTTTTTGAGAAAAAACATCATGCAAAAAATGCTTCTTTTGACAGGCCATACGATGGGAACTTGCAAAATGACTCTCAGAGAAAGCTTGCATTGCCCGATCCAAAGTTATCAAATAGGAGAACGCCAGAAGGCTTTATGGGTTATGCAGTTAATATGATTGATCTTGATTCCCATCACCTACAGACAAGGACAGCATCGGGCCATGGGCTTCGTGAGACCGTTCTATTTAGCCTTTTCAAGAAGCTCCATGTTTACAAAACATGCGAGAGTATGATTGCTGCTATTGAATGTATAGAGAATGGTGCTGTCTCATTAGATGGCGGCATTATAAGAGAAAATGGAACTCTTTCTCTTGGTTTAGGGTATCTATCCTTTTCCCTTTTTCTGTCTGTGAGCATGTGATGACTTCTAGGTTGTGCATATTTACTCAATTTTGCATGCATCTGAATGAACTCGATTGTTTGGGCAAACTTATTATCTCATGACATAAACAGATTACAGGATGTAAGTATTTGAAAGAGTATAAAAAAAATAGTTTATGATGTGTTACCACTGCAAAAGAATTAATACACACATAGTGAATGAAAAATGACAGAATCAAAGACGTATATTAAAATGTAGGCTTAATAGCAGATTTCGCCCCCTATGTTTCAAGAAGTTGCGATGACTTTTTTGCACTTTTGGCCCCCAAGGCCAATTTTGACCAAGTCAAAGCTGACGTGGACGCCACATGTGTATTTATTTATTTTTATTAAATATTTTAAAAAAAAAAATACACATGTGGCGTCCACGTGTGCATTGACTTGGTCAAAATTGGCATGGGGCCAAAACTGCAAAAAAGTCAATACTTAGGGGGTAGTTTTGTAGTTTATTTAGTTAGGGGGCCAAAATCGCAACTTATTGAAACATAGGGGGCGAAAACTGCTATTAAGCCTAAAATGTACAATTTTGAAGGGGTAAATTTTAAGCTATTTTGTCTGTTTTCCAACTGAACAAATAACCAGTTGTATTTTAGGCTCTAAATACTAATACAATAGTTTTTTATGGTTATTTTCGGGTATAGAAGGGAAGTGAAAAAAACAAAAGGAATAATTTAATTTTGTAAAGATCTTTAAATTTTTATTTAGATCCATTAAGAAATGGGCCTTTAAATGTCTGACTTTTTACATTTTATGATAGTTCTGCATTTCTGATTATGTTTTATATTCGTATTTGTATTATGTATAGGTTTTTGAGTATAAATATCCATTCTAACTACTTTATTTTCTAGGAATCCTTGCATATATTTTCCTTGTGGGAACAAGATTGATATTCCTCCAGAAGCTACGGAAATGTTGAATCAGATTGAAGAAAAGAAAGCATTACTACTGAAGATTGAAAAGGGTAGAAAAAAAGTAACTAAACATCTGAAGAAGTCTCAAGAAAAGTTCAAGAAAAAAGAGTTGAGATATAAAAAACATATAGATACAACAATGAAGCCTTTGGCCGAGGCATTTGAACAAAATCCAGAGATTGGGACACCTATGCTAGATTTAGGAGATTGATGTGTTTTGTTTTCTATGCTTTTGTTCACTGAACTTAGAACTTTGGATAGTGTGCTTTTATGTGGAAAAAATGGAGTTTTTGGTGGCCTGTGGCCCGCGTTCAATGACTTGAGAGGAATATAACAGGTTTTGGTTACTGCTATAGGTTAACAGATATTGATTGTCTAAAATGTTTTGGATTAAACTTTTAATCTCATTGATTTGGTTGGTTTCATGCTCAATTTGCTATTATTACAATTTACAAATATATTAAAGTTGATATCCATCAAATTGCCTAAAATGTTATAGGTTAGACTTTTAATCTCTCACTATATTGATGAGCTTCATGATTCATGGTCAATCTGCCATTAAATAATCTATTTGGTTGGTCTGATGTGTTGGCTTGAGACCTTGAAGTGTGCTTCTTTAATGGCTCATGTCAAAGATTCGATTATTTCAGGTGCCGATTTCGATTGGCTAGTATGACTTATTCAAAAAATAAAAATAATATAGTAAAATTTTTTTTTGAGCATATAATAATATATTAAAGTTAATTATCACCAAATTGTCTAAAATGTCATCGGTTAAACTATTAATATCACTTATTAATTAAGAAAAAAAATGCAAAAATCTCCTTTTTGTTATCATACATTAGATTTTTTTTTTTTAAGGAATCATACAATGGATTTATTAAGCTAACAGCTAATATAATTTCATAATAGTATTATTTTATTTTATTTTTGAATGCATTCATAATAGTATTTTAATTTTTTTAGTTACATAATTATACAAAAACAAGTTTTTTTTAAACAAATCTTTTTATATAAAACTAGTTACAGTGCCATTAATAACAAATTATTCTTCTATTTTAGTCAGATTAGAGTATGAAATTATTTTCTTAACGTTTATCAGCATTTTTTTTTTACTGATATGGAACCTCATTTAAAAAAAACACAAGCTTGATTGAAAATACAAGTTTCCAGTGGATTTAGTGGTAAAGAAAACAATTGGGAATGTTTAGAATATGAATTCTGCTCTTCTCTCGGTACTTTTTGCTCGCGCCAAGCTGAACTTCCCAAAATACCTCTACCATGCATGCTTTTAGCTAGCATACTTAACTATTTATGTTAAAATTAACTACAAAGATTCAGTAGTAAGAGTTTATACTCTCTGTTTTTTCTGTTGACGATATTAGATTCAGGTGGGTGGTTTTGTTTTCTTTCCCAAATTCTTTTCAACATCTTCTTGCATGTAGATCAAATTCTAAACTTCTCATCTTAAGTTAGGTTTTGTAATTTCTTCAATGAGATAAGTGGAATTGCAATTTTTCTATGGTGTTTCACATTTCTTTACAAAAATGAACTATTTAGTCTCTCCAAAAATTAAACTGGGCATCTACCATTTCTTTTCAACATGTATGATTTATTTTAGGCCTTTTTGAGTCTTTGATTGGGGTCTGAAGCTTCTAAGATGAGGCTTGTTTGATTTACCTTTGATGTGAGAATTTTCTCATGGTTTAAACTTTAAAGATTGGGATTGTGTGTTTTACAATCGGTGGTTTTTGTTTTTGATGATGCTGTGGACATAGATAAAAAAGCATTCAGCTGCTCTCAAGAATAGAACTAGCGTGAATTAAGTCACGCGGCGTGACTTGTAGGGGTATTTTGCGAAGTTCAACTGGACGCGAGTGTTTTGTGTTGGAAGAAGAGCATAATTTTTAGAATATACTAGACTTTTGACTCATGGGATGCACGAGTCCTATCGACTCTAATAGAGGTCAATAAATTATATTATGTATTTTAATTGATGTTAAATATAATTTTTTTTAACCAAGAGTGAGAAGAACAGAAGGGAGAAACGTAGATATTTTGATCAAGTCGGCACCTCCAAGAAACTCTCATCTTCTTTCACCCACTCATATAAATATATTATTTAAAAAAGGAAAAAAATATACAAGAGGGGTACCGAACCAAAACCCTAAAAAAAGAAAAGACAAAAAACAAGGAACAAAAAAGAAAGAGTATTATTTTTCCCACCCTATAGGATTCTCGCGCGCCCTATGTTTTTTTCAAAAATGCCCTTGCGCAGTTTGGGTTTTAAAATCTTGATTCATGTTTACTATTTCGGATTTTATAATCCGGACAATTCTTATGTATAATCAGCCATCAGACTCTCTCACATTTCAGCAGTTTTGAGTTTTGCTTTTAAAAACAACAAAAAACTAAGTAAAAAATGCTAAAAACCTGTCAAATAAAATCATAAAAATATAAAAATACCACAAAAAAATTCTAAAAATCAAATAAAACTAGTGCAAATTTTTTTGGATTTTGGATTTTGAGGGGCGGAGTCCCATAAGAATTCTCTTTTAAAGGAGTTATGGTCCTTGAATTTTTTCTGATTTTTTGGAGAAGTTTCAGAACAATCCGATCAAGTAGCCCGAAAACCCGATTTTTGACTAAGAACGGGTAACAATGACCCAAAACAAAAGGATAAGAGTTAGGAAGATTAATATTGTCCCTAAAATGGCTATACATGTTACAAACATGTTTAGGATTTGTGCTGATACAGTTCGGATTATATAATCCGAACTGTTTTACCTTGAAAAAAGGTGTTTAGAGGGTTTCCAAATTATGTAATCCTGAAACATCATGCAACTCGCCTTATTTTTGAAGTTTCCGGATTACAAAATCCGGAAAAATCCGTAACTCCATTTTTCACCCTATAACAAAGGAAAACATCATTCCGGATTATGAAATCCGGAAACCTCAAGGGCATTTTTAGAAAAAACACAGGGCGCGAGAATCCTATAGGGTGGGAAAAGTAATACTCAAAAAGAAAAAACAGGGAAAAGAAAGAAAAAAGGCTCAAGACGAAAAATGTGTTGCTAAACCACCCTTTGTTAAATGAGTGTTGCTTTTCTGACATTCAAAATGTCCTAGGTACACAAGTAAAAGACCAAAAAACCCGACCGCAATTAACTGTCGTTGGGTTTCTAGTTATAACTCAACGATAGTTAACTACCGTTGGGAGTATTTTAGTAATTTACTTGTGTTGTTAAGAACTTCTGAATGTCACAAAAGTAATTGTCTTGTTAAATAAGCCATAGATTGTATTACCAAAAAAAAAAGTACGATAAACAATCATATATATTTAAAATGAAGCGCAGACAATATTTTTTTTTGGTACAAAATGTGCGACAATATTAGTTATCATAAATTACAAATACTATTTTATTACAATCGATAAGACTCGTGAGATGTCTTTTAAAACATATAAAAGAACTTAGAGATATAATATTAAGATTAAAATTGTCCTATGCCTTTCAATGACCTTTAAAAAAGAAGATGATATTACTATGGTGATTAACATTTCTAAACAGACTTTTTAAATTGAAACAGTAGATTGAGTTCACTCAATTAAACTTATATTAAAATATTATGGAAGTAGAGTTGGAAATGAGCTGAGTTGAGTCAAACTCTTTTGAGATCGACTCGATAAAAATTAGTAAGGCTAAAAAATTAACTCAAGTTTGATATGAACATTTTTTCTCGAGTTCGACTTGTTTAAAATTTATGAATAACTCAATTCGACTCGTTAGATTCAGTTCGTTAGTCCAAAGAACATAATTTAAAAGTTAATTTTATTTTTCAAAAAAATTGATATTAATGTTTTCTACAAAGTTGTAATAGCAATATGTTTTTTCATTTGTTTATTTATAAACTTAGTAATAGTTTTTTAATTGAAATTCCAGCTAAGAGATATACATCCAATCCAATGCGTCTTAAATAAGATTAACTCAATTGAAGAGAACTTATGAGAAAAAAATGTAAAGAAAATCTTATTGCAATTTTTTTCAAAACAACAATTTATAATCACTTTTCACCTGTTTAATATCATTGATTGATGATTCACTTTATAACAAAGACCTCTTTAATTAAAAACCCACTTGTTACTATTTGTAATACTTTTAAGTTAAGGCTAATTGTGTAATTTTGTTTATAAACAAAAATTACAAGGAACCGATTTTATGATTTCCGTACGACTCCTCAATTTTGTTGTCGTTGAACATGTTGTAGCATGTGGTTACGAAAAATTCTTTTTGTGGTAACCGGGATTTAAACCCCAAACCTTGTATATATATTATGCATTGTCCATACCAACTGAACAAAATTCGCGATGACATATGGTTAAGAAACTCTAATGTTATGATTTCACTTTTTTCTTTTTAGTTTCTGATATTTTTGTTTATTTGGTTACATAGTTTCTGATAATTAAAACCACTCGTTTTCTCTTGATTAAAAAAAAAAAAAACCGAACATAGAGAAGTAACTGCTTGTGAAGAGAGAGAAGCATTATCTCAACCCTAATTCCTCACAGCTGTGTCTCGTGGTGTGCTGCTCTCCTATTCATCTCTCTTAATTCTCCTAGAATCTAAAGGTACACACTATCTTGATATCATCTATCTATTGAAGGAATTTTTAACAGATAGTCCAAAATTATGGCATATTAGAAAAAATACATAAAAACTTGTATCTTGTACGATTGATGCAATCATGAGAGAAGCTTTGCAACATTGAGAACTCTTATCTCCCTTTCTAATGTCTTTAGAATGAGAGTGTAGAGTGAATTATTAGCTGACCTAATAGAATAGTCGGTATATACAAAATCAAGAAATTAACCTTAATCAAGAAATTAAAATTAATAAATTATTATATCAACTATTAATTCTAATTATAATATTACACTAAATAAAATGATATTTATTAATGAGATGTAATTCGAATGGTACTGTGATGATGGCAGTTAAGCCTGTTGAAAGGTCCATCTTCCTAGGGGTGTTTATATATATCGACTATCGTATCCCATTATGATTTATTCTACGCTCTCATTCTAAAGGCATTCAGAAAGGAGAGAAGAGTTCTCAACGTGTACAAGGCTTCTCTCATGATTGTATCTATCGTACAAGGTACACGTTTATATTTATTTCTCCAATATGCCATAACTTTGTATCTACGATTTTAGGCTATATATCTTTGTTAAAAATTCCTTCATCTATTACTATGTAGATATGCTACAATATGTATCTCTAAATTCATGGCTAACTATTAGAATTTATAATAATTAGTACCAGAGTCAAGTAGATACAATTTATAACTTTTGTTAATTTGTAATTCACGAGGACTCTTTAAATATTTGAAACATGGAATTGTGAGGATTATGGGGATCTTTTGAAACATGGAATATAATGTTATATATTTTTCCACATATCTTACTCATGCCAATGGATAACTCTTGTGTTTAATTAAACCTTGAGACAATTGGTTTAAGGTTCTATGTTATCGGCATTCACTTAATCGATGAATTACAAACAAAAGGCAAAAATATTTTTAAAATGATTTGTACAATAGGTAAAATAGTTCTATTTTATCACGGTCATAGACGTTTTAACATGTACAATACTCTTGTTAATGGTGTTTATCATTGGCTTATAGGCCCCAACCATGATGATCACGATTTTAACATCCTCTGCTTTGACTTCCACACGAATCGGTTTCAACTACTCGAGTCTCCAGTTCGATATAGTCCTTTCAATCATGATATTGCGGAGATTAATGGTACAACATTAATGTCTCATTTGATCGCCGTGTTGATATTGAACGTGTTCTTTCAAAGGGGAAGGATGATGTTCAAGTCCTTGATAGAAAGTTTCAACAAGATCTGATGAAGATATACGATAAAGATGGCAACTTGCTTCACCAATTTCAATGTAATCTAACATCTAGTTTGTGGATTCATGAGTATGTGCAAAGTATAGTTCCCCTGTCAACGTAATTACGACACATGCCGGGACATGATTTTAGTTTTTTTTCTTTAGAGGATGATTCAGTATTTATATATGCTTTATTATTTTTTGGTCACATATTATTAAGTGTAATGCATAATATATTTCTTTGGAAGTACATGGAAAAAGCTTTGTGGTTTATTATGATGAGAAATGAGAAATGGATTACTTGCTGGAATACCAAAGTAGGTTTTAATTTTTATTAGTTTTGTATGAAATTTTTGGGAAGCATTACCTGTTACTACCTTTTCTTTCACGCAATATGTCATATAGTTTACAGTTAATTTATGGTTTTAAATTACATTTGTGGTCGCGATTGTGGTAAAATGCATTTATATTGAGGGAAAATGCAGTTGATGTGGCCACAATTGCAATTGTGATATCATTGTGGATATATTGTCAATGTATAAATGAAATGAAAGATGATATAATATACCTAGATCTTACAAGATAAGGAGTTTGTTAAGTCTGGCACCAGTGTAATAATAGTTAAAATTGTCTCCTATACCAAAACTAGCAGATAATCCACCATGTATTTTAAATTTCTGGTGACACTTGAGAGTATTTTTTTTCATGCAAGTTTCCACTAACCAATGGAATTGGAACTATTTTTTCCTTCATGGTGACTCAGAAACCATAATAAGTTAGCCATGAATGCTATTAGCTTGTCTAAATGACAATGACTAACTATTTTGGGCACCTTACCAAGCAAGTGGTTCATATTACATACTTTTTCTTTGGTATTCTGCGCTACAATATGTAAAATGAAAAGAGAAGATGAAAATAATTTGGTTGTATATTTTTATTCAGAAACGTAGAAGCAATATATACACAGATACATATCTCTAATGTGATGATTATGCTGTTATAACTCAGCAATCTGTTATAACTCAGCAATCTATTCCTACAATCAAGTTATTCTAATTTGACTAATATAACTGTTATCATATTTACAGCTAGAATCATGGGATACAATTAACTCTCATAACAACAAGAATCATAGAATATAGTTGACTTTCCTAACACTCCCCCTCAAGTTGGAG
>Ga0228711_1001081_pt1 | contig 38508 bp, 13 predicted proteins | sample MedpolnodulmetaG_2_FD_177996 | JGI IMG/M metagenome (GOLD analysis project Ga0228711, IMG submission 177996) | Root nodule microbial communities from Medicago polymorpha collected in Santa Monica, California, United States - brown nodules | ecosystem: Host-associated > Plants > Roots > Nodule...
TTTTTTTTAGTAAATAATATCCAGATTTATCCAAGATATTTTTCGAATTTCCTCACCCCCTCCCCAAAAAAGAAAATTGATTATGTAGAGGAAATGATGTCTGCGGGGCCTTTAAGAAGGAAAGAAAGTAGTCTAATAGATAGGACATAACAAACTTCAGAAGAACCAATCGTCCACCCAAAGAAAGATTTTTACTCTTCCATCCCGATAGTCTAGATTTTATTCGATAAAGCAATGGATACCAATATTTCATCTTGCGAGAGTTTCCACCAATATGAAGCCCCAAATAAAGAAAAGGTAGATGGCCCATTTATAGTTCAAAACTGAGGCAGCCTTTGTCGATCAAGAATAATCAGACACGTTAATACCTACTAACATGCTTTTATGGATATTCATCTTAAGTTCTGATGTCGCCTCAAAAAGATCAAGCAAAGTTTTAAAGCTCGAATATTCTCCTAATTTTTGACTCCCATCATCAACAAATTGTATGCGAGAAATCGAAACATTATATGTGTGACCAACCTTATAACCCGTGAAAAACTATTCCTCCACTAAAGCATTCATCATGACATTAATGCCTTCAACAACAATTAAAAAAAGAAAAGCTGAAAAATGATTGCCTTGTTGAAGCCCTCTTTCGAGTTTGAACTCATCTTTCGGTCAATCATTCACTAAAATTGAAGCTGAGACAATACTTACACATTCCATAATCCACTTACGCCACAAAGTTAGGAAATTTATTTTGGTCATTATTGCATCAAAATAAAGTCAATTAACTGAGTCAAAAGCCTCCTCAAAATCGACTTTAAATAGTAACATCTCTTTTTTCAGACGTCGAGCATCGTCCACCAACTTATTTGCAATTAGAATTCAATCAAAGATCTGTCTACCCAGAATAAAAGCTGACTGAGCCTCTGATATAACACTTCCCATAATAGTGCGCAATCTATTGGCTAACACCTTAGCCAACATTGCGTCAGGACTTTCAACCTAATTACCACTTTTAGGGTCATGGTTTGCCATTTTGAGCTAAAATTTGTCTTTTTTGGGGTAAAAAAAAATCCTAGTTGAGACTAAAAGTGTAATAAATATGATAATTGAGAAATCAAAAAGTTTGATTTTAAAAAGATGATCATTTTTGTGATAAAATAGAAGATAAAACTACAATGAAGTTAAAAAAAAAAAATACACTTAAAAAAAATTGGAGTGTTACTAGATAATTCGGTACATTTGGAGTGTTGAAGTGAGATATGCGAATTCAGAAACATATTGCAATTTTTTTTTTACAAAATAATACATTTATCTTCTTGTTGAATTTCTTTTGAAAGATAAATACATCTATTTTTAGGTGTAAATAAAAATAATACATTTTTTTAAGGGGAAAAATAATACATCCTCGTTACTGTGTGAACTGTGATAATATTTATGTGACCCACTTTGTTAAATTAATGGATGCACTGGTTGAAAACCTCTAATATAAAAAAGATATACGGTATACTCCATCGACCTTAAATATAAGAAAATATTTTTTTAAAGTTTCTTTTTTTAAAATTTATTAAATAAATAACGTATTTGATTTATAATATAAATCAGATACATCATTTATTCAATAATTTTTTTTTAAAAATGAATCTTTTCTTATATTTAAGATCGGATGAGATGTATAAAAAAACTTTAGTGAGTAACCAAAAAAAAATCTATCATTAAGTGTTTTTTTTTTTTTTTTTATATATTTTAAAATAGTACATCACTTGATAACATCTATAATTATGGACTAGAATCCATCCTGAGTAGAATGATAAGGGATTTGGAAGCAGGTGGTAAAGTTTTGATATCATCTTGCGTATAAAAATTTACGACTTTAATGTTATTAGATTATTATATAGATATTATTATTAGAGAAATTATAAACCCGGTGTTTGGGACTTGGGGGCGTGTTCCTCCTCAAGATCTCTAGTTCGATTCCCGTGTCAATTTAGGTAGACTAATTTAGTTTCTTCAAAAAAAATTAGTAAAGAAATTATATTTAAACAACTAACTTTATAAAACTTTAATTTTATCTTTTATACTCACATGATGTATTTAATTTTTTTTTCTTTTCTTTTTCTCTATTGTTTTTTATCAATAAAAAGAAGAAAAAAAACAAGGTTATCATCATATGGTTGTTGAAATATATTACTCTTATTATTAATAATCAATCATGTTGGATCTTGCGTAACAAACTAGACCTAGACTCCCTTAAAAAAAAAACTAGATCTAGATTCTCGAATTATGGTAACTAAATTGTGAATGCTAGTTGAGAAAAACACCGACATTCAATATTTGACACAACACAAATAGAGAAATAATATTTGTATACAACTATTGCGACAATTTTCTAATTCATACTCATATTATATTTTTACTTTTTCTCTATATTGCTTTGATTTTTGTGTCAATACCTTATCTTCTTTATAAATTTATAGTTGTACCAAAAGTTCTTATAAAAATGGTTGTTCAAATAATACAACTCCCACAAATATCACTTATCTCCACATGAGGGAACTATTAAGATTATTAACTATAGAAAACAAAACAAATATTTATTATTATTAAATTATTAATATTTTCGTTAAAATGATTTAGCAGTAATTGACAAATTATTAAAGGCAAAATTGTTCCTTCCCAAAAAAAAAAGACAAAATGTTCTCATCGTACTTTAACTTAATTTCTTATACCAATTTTGTCCTTTATATTTTTTTCATGTCATTTTCATCATTTTGAACAATTTGCGTATGAATTTTCAAGATTTAAATCTATGGTTTTATTTAAATGAGTTTTTAGGTTTAAATCTATAGTATTTCACTTATGTTTTCATATGAATTTTAAATTTGAAGCTTGAAAATTCACATGCAAACGACAAAAATGACAAATTGATATGAAATTAAGTTAAGAAACGATGAAAGTAATATTGTCAATTATTCAATCAAAATATGTTCAAGAATACTCAAATTAAATCAAACAAAACATATATGACATATGTTAAAGGACCGTTTGAGCAAGTAATTAAAAAGAAGTGTTTTAGTAGATTGTTTAATTTAGCGATGAAGAAAAGAGTTTAGTGTTAAAGATACTATATGTGTTGAGAGAGATGGTTGGAGTTGGAGAATGAGAGGTTGATTTGGTGGAGGAGTGTAAGGATACTTATAATGTGCAATATACTTGTATTTGGGATCTTAATTTCGATGATAGATATTCAGTTAAAGAAGTTATGAGTTGATATATAACTTTGAAGATGAAGCAGACTCCCTTTTCTTTAAGGTCATTTGTTACAATTTGGTTTCTTTGAAGATTTCATTGTTTGCTTGAAAATTATTACTTAACCGTCTTTTCACTGATGATAATTTATTTCAAAGAGGGACGTATAACTTAGCATATTTTTGTGTGTGGCTGGGTGTAATATAAATGAAACATGTAATCACTTGTTTTTTGATTGTTCTACTTCTAGAAAATTATAGATAGATATTTTTTTATTTTGGTTTGGAATTAATTGTGTAATAACAAATAATTGTTATTGTCTTGCAGTTTGATTCATCAGTTTGGTTTCTTAATGAAAGAAAGTGAAGGAATGTGTTTCATGCAATCTGATTGACATGCATTTGATTAAATTTAAAGCATCATAATTTTGTGGTGTTTGATTGCTTATCTTGTACACTTTTAAACATGATAAAAATATTGGTTTGATCATGAAATTAAAGTCTTAAGCTAAAGATTTCTCATACAATTTCTATCAAGTATCAACGAAATACTCAATCGCTCAAATGCATGCTTATGAGTGGTTTTATTTGTAGTTTGATTTTTAGTTTTCTACATGCGTTATTTTTAGTGTTGTTTTCTGTATTTGTTAAAATTGTATCCTTTTGATCTTAACATTATTTGTTCTTTAATTGTTTGTTTTTAATATACTCTTAACCTTTTGGCTTTTAAAGAAACAAAAAACAAATATGATTCGTTCAAATATATGTTTAGGGTCGTTTCATATTTATATGTTTGTGAACACTGCAAAGTCGAATGAAGCTAACCAATAAATTTTCCCAAGTTAGTTTGATCAAAATTTTGTTTCACAAAATTGCAAAATCAATCAAAACCTAGCCAACCACTTTCAATTAATTTTTTTTTTTTAGTTAAAGTAATCAAACCAATGAGTTTTTCTTTTGTTTTCTTTCTTCTACCAAAAAAACCAATGGGGTCACTTCACTCTCTAATGACCCTACACCATTATTGATTTTTTCTTTCTTTTCTATAGTAGTTTATACGTGTACCCTTCATTACCTCACATACATGCTTTGACTCCATCTCTTGTGTCCTTAATTCATGGATTTCTCTTTCTCCTTTGTTAAACTTGCTATCATCTCTTATTTCTTCCAATCTTAACTTTTTTTTTTTATTCCTAAATTCATTTTTTATCTAATCAAGATCCCAAACCCTTAGGATCATGAACATCTTCAAAAACTCCTTTTCTCCAAAATCATCAAGAAAGTTGTGAAATAATAATACCTGAATCCTCCCTCCTCATCACACCAAGATCATGTTGATTAACCGGTGAGTTTCCTCATTTAAATCATAAATTAGGGTATAACCAAAGAAACCTAGGTCCTTGTGTCACACTTTCTTCAATCTCACTTCACCATGATATGAAAATTTATATTTGGCTTCACCTCTAGTTTAAATTTTATTTTACTTCTATATTTATTACTCTCAACCATATATTGTACTTTATTCTTTCACATAAAAATATGTCAACCTCAAATATAGATAAGTGTGCATAGTTTTCAACTTACATGAGTGTGTGTATTAATTGAAAATTGTACTAACAAAATAAAACACTTGAACTACGTTTACTTCACGCAAATTTTTTGGAAAGAAAATCTATTCTATTCCACTTAGAACATCACAAAAGAGAGACTATGAGCAGAAAACAAAGTAGGAAAGGAAGCACAAAAAAATGCTTTCAACATGAAAAGTACATCAAAAGATGATTCCATTTCCCTTTCTAAGACCCTTCTTCCATATACACTTCATCTTTTACTTCTCATAGCTCTCTTACCCATTGTTCTTCTTTATTTATACTTTTACCCTTTGTCTCTTACAAAATCTCAAACTCAGCTTCACCATGCTACTATTTCTCCTCCTCCACATTATTCAGGTATGTTAATGCATAACTTTGTCTTCTTTAAACTAATCTATGTGTCTCATATTATGTGTCTTTTTTTAAAGTAATTCACACTTGAAAATGATTAGGTGTTTTTTTAGAGGAAAAATGATTAGGTGTGTTGATTGAACACTAAAATGGTGTGTATAGTCTTAAAAAATCCATGTTAATTAGAGTAGTTGAAAGTAGTAGTTGAATAGTTAAGTGTACTATATTTAATTAATTGAGGTAATCATTGGAAACAAATTAGTAAATATTTTTTTGGTATTCTAAAATGACAAATAATTTTAAGATGAGAATTAAACACTTATAGTGAGAAAGGTAATATTTTTTAACAAATCATCACAATTAAGGCCTTTGGTCTCATAACACCTCATGATATCCGGTATAGGTAGTTGCTCTTTAAGCCCTCCGTCTTGCTATGAAGCCCTCCAGATTTATCTAAAGATATATGTTTCGATGGTGTATTTTTCCTGTTTTAAGCAACACATGGAACCTAAAGAGCAACCATCTACATAATTGTCACGGTTTTGATGTTTTGGGCCGGTTAATGGGCCTCGGCCCTCGGAGTTTAGTTACACCGAAAGCTCTTCACACTTTTAATGAGTGTGTCTTATAAGGATTGTACCTTTAAAACATCTGATATACAATCATGGGTGTATTGTCAACTGAGCCATTCTCATTAGATTTATTTAAACTATTTTGAATATTAGAATTTAGATTTATACATGAAATTAACACATTGATATTCTATTGACAGTAAATGACAAACACAAAATTGATGAGCAACCATGTGACTACTTCAATGGAAAATGGATTCATGACAAAAGAGGTCCTTTATACAATGGAACAACATGTGGAACAATCAAAGAAGGACAAAATTGTATCACCAATGGGAGACCTAATTCAAACTACCTTTACTATAGATGGAAACCAAATGAGTGCAATCTTCCAAGGTTTGAACCAAATACTTTTCTCCAACTAGGCAAAAACAAACACATATCTTTTGTTGGTGATTCTTTAGCTAGAAACCAATTTGAGTCTCTTCTTTGTATGTTATCAACCGTTTCAAAACCTAAACCTGTTCACCATAAAGGTTCACATTGGTGGCATTTTTCTTCTCATAATGCAACATTATCCGTATATTGGTCACCATTTCTTGTGCAAGGCGATGAAAGATCAAAATCCGGGCCAAATTTTAATACAATACATTTGGATCGCGTTAATGAAAAATTGGCGAAGGATATGGATGGAATCGACTTGATTGTGTTATCATTTGGAAATTGGTTTATTAATGTTCCTTCGATTTATTATGAGAATGGTTTGGTTTTAGGATGCTTAAATTGTTCCGGTTTCGGTCTTAATTACACTGATATTGGTTTTTATGTTCCATTAAGAAAGGCTTTAAGGACTTGTCTTAATAGCATAATTGAGAGGAAAGTTGCTAAAAGGAATGGAATTGGTGTAATTGTGAAAACTTTTTCACCTTCTCATTTTGATGGTGATTGGGATAAGGCTGGAACATGTTCAAAGACTGAACCTTATGGAAAAGGTGAGAAGAAAATTGGAAAAATGGAAAGTGAAATTAGAAGGATTGAAATTGAAGAAGTGGAAAATGCTAAGAAAAAAGCAAATGCATTTGGAGGGATTAGATTTGAGGTAATGGATGTAACTGAATTGGCATTGTTGAGACCAGATGGTCATCCAGGTGCTTATATGAATCGTTTTCCGTTCGTTAACGGTGTTCCAAAGTATGTGCAGAATGATTGTGTTCATTGGTGTTTGCCTGGGCCTATAGATACTTGGAATGAGATTTTTCTAGAGATGATGAAGAAGTGGGATTGGAAGGGACAGCCACGGAGTGAAGAGTGAGACATTCCTCTTAGGTTGTTAATTTATTAATCAAATCTTTGAATAGAAAGATTATGTTTACTATGTTCTTTCTCTGATCTTCTTCCATACTGGCACATATGTTTGATGGGAGACTTTTGTTTTTAGTTTCTAGACAAGGGAAGTGTTTTGGGGTTTGAAAGCAACTTGGACCAATATGTAGATATTGAACTTTGATGTACATTATTATGCTAAGTTGCAATTGCTATCCATAAAAATTAAAAACTGATTTTCATTTTAGATCAGAGGAATTATGGACTAAAACAGTGATTCCATATATTAAAATAGTAACAAATATATGAAGTGTTAGATTAATTAATGACCACTGGTTAGGCATAAAAATTTCAGATATGGGTGTGTTTTTTTGGAAGTTATATTTGCTGATTCCTGAAAATAAAATGATAGAAATACATATGCTTATGTTTGTTACAAGTTTACTAAATTTTATTCCCAGGTATAAAATGTTTCTGGGAATAGAAAAATTTTCCCAAGGAAAAGGGTGAGAATAAAGTTCCTATGGAGATGGGAATAAATTCTTATATAGTTACCTATTATAATCCCTATTTTTATGGTTCTAAGAAATATTATAAAGTTAACCAAACATATTTTTCCTAAATACCTTAGAATAAAATTCTCATCTTTATATTTCAAGGAATGTTATTCCTAAAAATAAATTTTGTAAACTTGAAACAAACACACACCTGTTTCACTACTTTTTTGCAACGCAAGAATGAATCTTTCAAAACATATAGGTATATAAATTGTCTATGATCTGCACACTGAGATACAACACTGAAAGGCAAAGTAATTGTTTCACGTTTTTTTGTAGAGAACGGTAATCATAACTTCATGTCTATAATAAGCATATCATACGATCACCTTAATATATATTTTATGTCAAGAGGGCAACTAGACGTAAATTTTGAGAAAAACCCATCAATGAAGCACATACACCTCTAAAATTAAGTGTGTTGCGGTTTTTAACACACGTTAGTATTTTACACTCATATTTATATGAAACTCTCAACACACATATGTATATATAGTAGTATTGGTGTCCCGTTTTATGTTACATTAGCAGTGTCGATGTGTTCGTATTTGTGTCGTGTGAGGTGTCCATACTTTATAGTTGACAGATCCATTTACAATTGAAGAAGTAAATTAAGCATTTTGAGGTTGCGATCCTTTTTTTTTTTGGAAAAACTCATTAAGATTGTAATTATTATCAATTAAATTGACAATAATGTCCATTTTACACAAATTTTTGTCTTAGGTAGTGTCCTTTAAAATGAATGAGATTACTGAGGTTATAGTTTTGATGTTAATGAAGTAGAAACTATAATACTTGTTTCCAATATTAATTGGTGATGCTTGACACAACTATTTTGATACCAACCCTCTCTAGTTTCTCGGTTAGGTGGAGGAAATGTAAATGATACTGTGTTAGGAAAAGAAAAATTATTATTATCATTTTTTTTTACAAAAACAAAGGATATTCATTCATTCAAATTGATAGAATACATCAGAGACAAAAACATAATCAATATCGCTAAAAATGTAAAGGATGAATCTACGAACAAACTCACAACACCCAAGTTAATAGCATACAACGGCAAAATGCCTACAAATGATATGATAAAATCTAAATCACCAGAATACCCATGATTTTGGATCTGCAACGTTGATGCCCAAATCATTGATTGAATTTGTGATTGTCTGAAGCTGAAGCTGTTCTTTCAATATGAACCAAACAAACACCGCACAACAAAAGATACAAAATCAAACAACGCCACACAAGACGACGAACAACATAACATCGCACTAATACGACGAAATCACGAAAAAACAAGAAAGAAAAACTTGATGTATGTGAAAATCACTTACTTAGATTGAAAGAAAGGGGAAAAAAGATGCAAATGGGTGATTCTAGGTCAAAAATCAACCTAAAGTCACCCCTCCTCGATGAGTGAAAGAGGAAAAAACTTAGAGAGAAGACATAGTTTCTCTCACTAAAAAATTAGGGGAAAAAAAAGAAAAAGGATTGTAATTATTTTAATTTTAAAAAAAGTTAAAAATAATGATAATCCTTGACTCTTGTTCATAGGCGGCTCACATAACACTTTTTTTGGTACTCGTCTATATGTGATTGTTGAAGGATTGTACACCTTTACACCAACGATCATACCAATTGTCTTAGCCTATCTCTGCATAGATATTATGAATTATCTAAAAGATGGTTCATCACAAACCTCATTTTTTTCACCGTTATTTTTAGAGTTTTATTTTACCACTTGTGATATATCACACATTTTTCATTTTAATTTGTTTATGATTGATATACATAAATTCATCAAACATATTTCCTTCTAATCTGATATGCAAAAATTCAAAGAATAATGTGTAGAGCATATGGTCATCTCATTGATGCTTCATTGATCAATTTTACATGGTTGCATTCAATTGTCTTTGACGCAATAATAAGCGTCAAAGACCACCGAATGCAACAATATAAAAATATGACGAATGAAGCAAATAAGCCCACCCTCATTCCATTTTATATATCAATCGCAAATCATATTAAAAGAAAAGATGTATAATATTAAAAATAACAAAACAAAAAACTGAAAAAGGTACGTTTGTGAAGAACCAATAATCAATATGATTCAGAATGTTTTTGTAGCTGTATTCAATGAATTTGAAATGTTAGTTGGCAAAAAGTGTACCATCCTCTAACAAATACATATAGACAACTCCCAAACAATATTTGTGTTAATATGTTTATGTCAGCTATAAACAAGAGTATGAACCACCATTGTCTTTTCTCCCCATTGAATAGAAACTTAAGAGCTTTGTTAGAATGTAAGAAAAAACCACACACACAAATCATTTTCCTTTTCCATGCACAAAAAGAAATACATTTCTTTCTCCATGTGAGGAACTAGACTAGAGAGATTGATATCACAACAGCGTGTCATCATCACCAAGTAATGTGAAAAACCAATTATTGTCGCCTCCTCTTCGTTAACACTAAAATTCTAAAATCAATTATATTCAATATGTACAATACTTAAAACAAAATACAAAAACTCCTCAAAAGTCTACGAAGTGCCACGTTAGAGATAAGAGTTTGATCTTGTAACCTAAAAGAATGAAATTCAAAATCTACAAAATGGTTGTAAAATAGTCCTTAATGCTACTTTGAATTAATAATAATTTATCCATTTCCCCAGTTTTTTAAAAAAGTTCCTAAGAAAAGAAAACATTGAAAGACTAATGCATCATGAAAGTTGAATTTTTTTTGTCAAAAAAAAAGGGAAGGTTGAATTTTTTAATCTAGTAGACAACCTTCCTTTTTTTTGACCTTATATGGCTGTCACAATCATATAAGTAAAATTTAAAGTCACTCACGCAATTCAGTAGAAAGACACATGAACAAAATGATCTTAACGAGTTCTCCCAAAAAAAAAAGATAAACAAAGAAAGGAAACAAAGTGATAAAAAAACATAATCATTAATCACATTACAAATTCTTTATTATTTAGTCACACAAAAAAAAGAAGCACCTCTAAAAAAACAGAAGCAGAAAACATTAAACTCGCACCAAGGAAGAACACTTCTGATTTTGATCTGGGTGAGGCTGAAGCTCTTCGCGTTTGGGTGGCGGTTCAGCTCCTCCACCCCTACCATTAAATTCTTCTTTCTTAGGGCATTTATTAAGAAGCCTAAAGAAAAAAATTTATCATGGGATTGATCTATTCAAAATATTGAAAAATAATTTTTTTTTATATAAAATTTACTAATTATTTCTATTTTAGAATCCTTAACAAATGCTTTAAGGGAACTTGTTAGCAAGACCCTTTAACTAATCATAACACTTTCCTTAAAAAATAAAAAACACTTTACTTTTGTATTTCTTCAGGAAAAAAAAAACACTTTACTTCTGTATTTGTCAATTAGTGTAATGAAATAGACAACTTGTTTTAACAAATTCATAGAAGGGATAAATTTCTATTGCACTAATGGTGTAAAACTTCTTCACACGTTAAATAGATATATTTGTAAAGATATTTTTAAAAATAACCTTAAAAGTGACATTATGATTTGATTAGATGCTAGTGTAAAAAAAAATAAAATTGTTCAACATAACATAATATAACCCGAAGTGCAATGTATAATGATAACTTTTTTGTTACTATAACACATCAATATTTTACGTTTATTTATGCATTTCAATAACTTATTTAGTTCATAACATGATAATAGGTTTTTGATAAATAATAAAATAATTTAAAAGTTTGAATCTTTTGATATAATTTTAATACGTTATATTTCAACGAAACATTACACAATATGAAAGATATTATGATAATTTTTAGATATTTGTGGCTAGTGCATATATCAAACAATGTATAGCAAATGATTGTTTGTGATGTTCTGTTTGTTTGGCTTGTCCCTTAATGCAAATCAATCACACCCTAAGAAAGAAAACAACATTGTTGAAAAATATGGTACCTATTATCGTGCTAGTTTGCAGAAGCAGATTAAGAATATAGAAGTTAGTTAGCACAAAAAAATTTCTACGACTTCTGTGGAAAGTATGATGGTGCAAGTGTAGTTATTGTTGAATTTCTTAGTACCATCAGGCAGGGGGTTGAGGTAACAAGCTGAAAGTTAAGCATTTATCTTTCCTTGATGATAGTTTCTTTAAATTTATGTCTAGTTGAATTTCAGAGAACTACATTGATTGTACTGAGATTAAACTTCTATTTTGAGTTATATTTGATATAGTAATATTTTAATGGTTTGCAACTCTTTCTGTTAGAGAAAAAAGTATACTCTTCCGCATAATTTTCTGTTACTGTTTGCAACTCCAACATAAGAAACACACCTTTTAAAGAATGAATTATGTAAAGATGAATAATGTCTAATTTAAAAACAAAATAATCAACCAAACACATATAGGTTTAAATGCATTTTTGGTATCTATCTTTATTTTTCTAAACTTTTGGTAGCTTTGTTTGGGAGTTTGGAGGGGAAGGGAAGAAAAGGTTTTGAGAGGGGCAAAATATGAGAAAAAAATGGAGAAATCTTTCAAAAATTTTAAAAGAGTCGTTTTTTAGAATGCATATGATTATTATATTTTTAATTTTAAAAATATTATAACAACATTGATTAAATTTGAAGAATTCATGCTAACCCTCCAAAACCCTCCTCCAATAAAATTTTTTAGTTCCTCCAAATGAGGAGGGTTTTGTATTTGAAGAAAAGCTAATCCCCCAAAACCCTCCCCTCTCATTTTCCTCTATTTCTTCCACTTGATCATTCCTTTTTTCCCAAGCCTTCCCCTCCCTTCCTTTCCAAACTCGCAAACAAAGCCCAAAATTCAGTTGTTTAGTCCTCATATTCCAATTTTTTCTAATTTCTGATCTCCCTATTTGCAGAGTCACTTTGAAGATACATTCAATTCATTGATGACGTGGTAGAACACATATGAACATATTAACTTTAGTGACTTGTCCACATGTGTTTTTCCACATCATAATGACTTGGACATATCATCAAAGTTAACCCTACAATAAGGTAGAATTGTCATAAAATATCAAAATAACGAGGCTAGAAATCTGAATTTGAAATCAGAGATATCAAAACTTTAGAAAATAAAATAGGAATACCAAAACTCATTTAAGCCAACATAATTAATGTAACATAATAGAAAATAGGCCAAAGTAAAATTGAAATGAAAAAAGGGTTTGGTTGAGTCTATAAGCTAAAAAAACAAAAGAGATTAATTGATAATAATTTTTGATGTGTTATCAAATCAAATTAATTATGATATCCCCATGCTATAAATTAATTCATAAAACATCTCCACAAACATTTAAATGTGAGATGTGATTGAATGCACACCTAAGTTTTATACTATGCATTTCTTGTGCAAAAAAAAAAAGTTTTATACTATGCATTCGAATAAAATACAAAACAAATAAAGAAACATTATTCATAAATCAATAACTAAAATGGGAAAGAAAGTGATACAAACTAATTGTGGTTGCCAAAGATGGTTAGGCGTTCCACTTACCGTAACCTGAAGTAATAGTCGAAATTTTCCAATTTGCAGGCTATGTGTAAACTTTATAATTGATCTTTAATGAGGTTGATGGTCAGTGACCTTACAATCTAATATTTTAATTTTTTTTTTTTTTAGATTCATGGTAACTATTAAAATTTGAATATTTTTTCTTTGCAGCGTGGTTATTTTTTTGTGGTGACTTTGTGACTATTGGTGGTTTAGAAAGGGAAATTACATGATGCTAACACATAAGAACATGATGAATACTAAGTAGTAATTACTAATTAACTCAGCATAGATACAGGTCTTAAAGAATCAGTGGCCAGTGATCAAAATGAAATGATCACCAACTTTGGTGTTTGAATAATTCTAACTCTAAATGCATATCTCTCTTCCTCTTTTCTTCTTCCAGAGAGTGCAACTATTTGACAATGTGTGATATGTGATGTTATGTGGGTATTTATATAAGATTTGGAGGATACAACAAAATGATCCTCTACAAACCATCGATTCTATGGTGCAATGGATTGTAGGCCGTTAGATCAATTAGAGGAAGATATTTTGTAAAGAGTGTACAACAAAATGAGTCATGAAGGTTGGTTTGAGCAGGTTGCAGGACACTTTAGGTCTTAGGATGAAAATGGAAAGAGTTGAAGACATGAGAAAAGGAGAACTGACTTTAACTCAATACAGAAATAGTTGTTACTATGTCCTTTTGGTATTTTGTTTGTATTTGTTTCATTATGTTGTTCTTGGATTATAATTATTCAAAAATGTTTTATCAACACTCAATTTTTCCTAATATGTGAAATATAGTTAACCACGTGTAAATTGTGGTTAATTCAATTGAGCATATGATTAATTTGAAAATTGTAATTAATCATATATATTATTAACCACAATTTTGACTGCAAATTGAATTAATCATCTACTCTACTGAATTAACCCCTTACAAAGTAGAAGAGGATTTATATTCATCTTGAACAATGTATTTTCATGTAAGTCTTTTTTTAGTGTTCTTGAAATTCTTACGACATTTCATTGAACAGCTCACATGTAGTAACTTTACATACGTGAACACTTTTGACATCGTCATTTCAACCGTAAATACTTGAGATATCATTTGATACATTTTTGTGAAAGGAAATAATTATTTAAATTTAGATATCGTTAATCGAAAGATATTAGTGAGAAGTGTTTTGGAGTACCAAAAAAACAGAGATATTGTTCATTTCTTTTAGTTTATTACAATACTTTAATCTTTATTTCTTCTTCTCTCATTTCATAAATATGAAAATCCTAAAACTTTTAAACTTTTTATCTTCAATTACAAAATCCAGATTTACTGAACATTCCTCCAAATTTAAAATTTAATACAAAAATCCAAAACCCAAAACAAATTTTTCCTTAAAATAGAAAAACCATATCAAAAATAAAAAGTTTTCCCAAAAACTTATAATTCAAATGCTCAAACAAAAAAAAAATCCTTTAAATTTGAAACTAATATACCTTATGAGAACTGAAATCAATATCCCTTCAATTTAAAATTAATCTTATGTATTTATCTATGTGCCTATTTTTCTCTTCGGTAGATAGGGCTTGGTGGGGTTGTTAGTTCTTTGTTGGTGTTTGTTATTGGAAACTCGGAGAGAGGAATCATTGTGTTTTACTTTTCGCATTTTTTCTAATTGTATAGTGCTTTTTTGTGAGCTGTTTTTGCTTATGTTGAGTTTGTAATCGTGATTGTTTAACTAGAGTACTTTTTTTCTTAGGATTGAGCCTTTGAGGTTAATAAATTTTGCTTCATAAAAAAAACAACTTAATGAATGTTTATGCAGGTTTTCAAATCTTTAATAGTTGAATTGCTTTGAGAAAATGAAATTTTGGTATTACGAATATAAACTTCAAATCTTCTCTTTTGATTACAAATTATAATCCTTCTTACTCATCAATGCATTTCTCGCATATTATTTTCTTCATTATGTCTTCTCCTTTGCGAAAAGCCACTGTTCAGTTTGATCAATGGGCAAGTCCGATCAAAATTTTTAGCAAGTCCACACAAGACGTTAGTTATGTTGAAGAATAGTCTCAATCATATTTTTCCTTTGGCTAATAATCCTACTTGAATGGCGACTCATATTCAATATGGGGAGCCTTCGATCTTGTTAGCATCTGATAATCATTTTGATTACTATTATGAATATAAACTTCTCAATGATACTAATGTTTAAGAGATGTTTTCGTATGAAGAAAGTATAGAAGGTCCCTTTTATCTCAATGTTAAGTCTGAAAAGTTAATTTATGTGAGACTCAATTGTTTTAATGTTGCGTGTTTGTTTATCCAAGTTAATTTAGTTTTATTTGAGTTCTTTTTAATGTTGCATTAAATTTTATTTTAAATGAAACAACATTTCATGTTTCATTTGCCTCATGTATTAATTTTTTTTAATTAGCATAATAAAAATCAACAATAAAAAGATAAGTTAAAAGTTAATAATGATAAACAAGGATGATTCAAGATAAAATACCATAGTTAAAAAATTAACTACCGGTGATTAACAAAAGGACATTTCTTGCGAACGTGACCAGCCTGTCGACACAACCCACATTTTCTCGGTGTTTTTTTCCCACAATATCAATTTCAATCCTTATGCTAGTACGGTTTGATTGACCTTTTTTTAGTCTTCGCATGGCTGGATTGTGGCAAAGCTTAGGAACTTCATATGGGAGTCAGTAAGTCTTGTCTTTTTGAAAACAGACAACCTAACCTGTAATATGTTGGTTGGATAATAGCTGTAATAAGGAGGTTGCTAGTTCCCTTATACATAAAGTTTCATGCCTCGACGTTGATTGTCATGTGACCCAATCGCTGACCCTCGACATGATCTTGAATCAATTTTTCTTTGGGTATATTGTCTACCCAATCTAATGCTCGTTGATTTGCCTTGCATATTTCATTGTAGTGGTATTCAAACAAGGGTGTGTTCATGGCATATCCTGCATTGTTGAAAAAAATTAGTCAGATAATCAGGTAAATAATATCATATTTTAAAAAGTATTTTTAATATTTTACACATATTTGTAATAGTTTCCTTTAGATCTCCATCCTTGATTGCCTTCATAAAATTTTGTGTAATGTCTCGAATACGATGCACATGAGTTGAACCACTTTTGTGTCAACCATTCTATGGGTTATTGTATGCGCTTTTAATTGATCATGTATATCAAAGATTATGCAAATATCATGTCCTGGTGTGACGCGCCTTCTTAGATTTTTCATGAAATACTTCATCCCTCCTTTGTCTCACCTTCAACGAGGGCAAAGGTGATTGGAATCATCTTGTTGTCCCCATCTTATGCAATAACCATCAACAATGTCCCTTTGTACTTGTCGTACAACCATGTCCCATCCACATAGATAACTGTTTTGATGAATTTAAACTCATGGATGCATGGATAGGAAGCCTATAGGAGACGATGAAATATCATAGATCCTATGTTGCCATGTTGCGTTTTCAAATCTATGACGGCTCCTGGAAATGCGCCCCTCATCACTGTCAACCATTGTGAAATATCATTATAAGAATTCTCCCAGCTCCCGTAAATAGATTTGAACGCGGTGTTCCTTGCCATCCATGCCTTTCTCTCTGTGATGGTGCAGTTAAACTTTTATCGGATGTGTGGAATAATCATCTTTGGTTTGATTGATTCATCCTTATGCGTGAGTGATTTGGGGATCTCATTTATCATGTTATAGTTAAGCTTATGATGATCTTGTGACATTAATGGTAATTTAAATATAATTTATTTTATTTATTATTATTTTAGAATAATTCTTAAAAAAACAAAAAAAAAAAATGTATCATCACTTATAGAAGGTCACAATCAGTTTTCAGAAAGCCTTGAAGAAAAAATAACGCTGTGTCACGCCAATGGCAGTGGTGTGACACCACTACAAGACAAAAATAAACTTGTGAAAGTGGGCCATGTTGATAAATAAACCTCAAAGTAGGTCGGACTGGTAATTTTGTTTTGTTTTAGGGTTAGAAAAAAATTGTATTCGTGGAAAGTGATGCATAGATACAAGGCATCATTTTCTTAAACACATATGTGTGTCTTAACAGTTAAACTTGGGGGAGGGACTTATTTGATGAATGTCGATAAAATTGAGGGACTATTTAGCTACTTCAAAAAATTTGAGGGCAAAGTTGATTGATTGGCACAAGTTCATGTACTTGCATGCTCATTCACTTGAAAATAATGTATCCATCATAAAAAAAACATATGCTTTACTTTGGAGTGAACAAACTTATTGGTCCTCAAATTTGTATTAATCGATCGAATTCGACCTCAAATATTTTAAAATAGAAAATATGTCTCTCACTTTAACTAACGTTCATCAAATCAGTCTCATTGTTAAATTTGGTCGTTAGGCATGCTAACACATGATCTTAAACTGTGGCATGTCCTTCAATGTCATCGTCTACATGTGCATATATTATTTTCATTGAAAAATCTCATATTTAATAATAAAAAATCATCATATGTAAAATTTCATCAAACCAAAAAACTCTTTAATGTTCATGCCCTCTTCATCCTTCTCTTCCACTAAATACGACGATTAAAGAAGAGGATGAAGAGGGCATAAACATTAGAGTTTCTAAGTTTGATGAAATTTTATGAAGAATCAATGAAGTTGGTGGAGTTTCTAGGTTTGATGAAATTTTAAGAAGAATCAATGAAGTTTCTAGGTTCCACTAACAACTCAAATATGTGAAGTTAAAAGAAAAAACATAAGGAAAAGAATCATACATGCTTTCCCTAATTTTTGTATCCTCTTTCTTCTTTTATGCTCTTTTTTATTGCCTTATCGTCATTGCTTTCATGTGGTTTGATTATGTGTGGAAACAATATTAGAGTTGTTAATATTGCAAAGGAGTGGGCGTTGTATAGGAGAAAGTGGTGGGAGACAAAATGAAAAGGAAGAGAAAGAGGGTGATTTGGAGAAAATGGTGATTGATTTTGATTTTTGTTTTGATTTGAGTTGTTTTCTTTGGGATTGGTGGTGGAAAATGGGTGGTGTGTTTGGGGGTAAAGGATGAGAATAGATTTATGGTGATGGTGTGGTGATTTTGGTGTAGGAAGTTGATGGTAGGTTTAAGAAGTGTACTAAAATGTCGTAATTAGATTATATAAGTTCGCCTCCACGAGGATTGTGAAATTTCTGCGTAACAACTAGAAATATGATTAGAATTATGTAACCGGAGGGGGGTGGGGGGTGGGTGGGTGGGTTGCACTTGGCAATGATTGTTTTGAGGAAAACACGAGAGAATGAAGAAAGAAAAAAAATGTGATTAGGTCATGTTGGATTCCCTCTCTTTCGTTACTTATTAACTGGGTCATGTGTCTACAATTTCTTATTTGGTCTTAAGACATATGAACAACTTATTTTGGCCAATAATCAGGATGCTAACACTCTTCTCCAGTTATGACCCATTAATGTCTTAGGTGAGTATGTAACCTTTGAAGGTTTAAATGAGAGTCAAACTACTACAAATTGAACAATTACAACTAAGGAAAATCGAACAACTAGGGTTAATAGTCGGTGAGATTCAATCATTCTACGAACATTCATAAAAGTACAAAAATCATTAAGAAAAAGTTACAATTGAATAAAATCAAATAGAATAATTGCATTCAAAGATACTGGACAGAATATATGGTTCAATAAGTTTGCAGATAGGGTCATCTACAGACTACATGAGTTAACCTTAGAAGATTAGCTACTCATGCTATTCTTGCACAAATAAAAGAGTATGCAAAACATACACGAATGGGGAGATTATCATGTAGTTTGGCGGTATAGAAAAGGGACTCATCACAACAATTAATTTAAGTGGTTAAAAAGACCATCAAAAGGTTTCTCATGGGTTTGGTGCGTATGTGTAAGCCTAGTGTGTTGTCCTTTAAATTTTCCTTTGATGGTGCAGGTTTTTTTCGTTTTTTCAGCGCTATGGTAAGGTGCAGTTTTTATTAAGTAAATGTATACTCATCGTGTGAGATTAGTGAGAATAGGAAATTGAGGGCAAAATTGTTAGAACTTATAAAACATCAGTTTGAATGAGTTCAATGCGTGGAAGGAGACTTCAATGCAGTACTTTCTAGATCTAAGAATAAAGGAAGAGCAATGATTGAGTCTCAATCTAAGGCTTTATAGTTTGATGAGTTTATGGAAAGAATAGAGCTTATTGATTTCTAGGAAAAAGGTTGCTAGAGGAACATAGCGAACATACTTGATAGGTTTCTTTTATCATAAGGGGTCTTTCATAAATAAAAGGTTAGTATGCAATGAATTGATGACAAGGATGTTCATATTACTAAATTGATGTCATATGCAGTGAAGGACAAGTTGAGGATTTTAATAGAACAACTCAAGGTTTGGAATACGAAATTATTTGGTTACATTGATCTCTCCATTCATAAAACATCGATCGAGTTGAATGAGCCTGGTGATGTTGTTTCTAATGGGGGAGTTCAGATCCGCAACATAGAGCCTTCGTCATTGGGCAGATTTGGAAGAATATGAGATTAAAAGAAAATAGTTTAGCTCAAAAACCTTAAGTTAAATGGACAGTGGAAGGAGACTTTAAATACAATTTTTTTTCACTATTGAATGAAGAAACATTACAAAGAACAACATAGTTTGTTTGTGTTCTTCAAACAAAATAAAATAGTTCGTTTGTGTTGGCAACATTTGGGTGGAAGGAATAAATAATAATGTAAATAAGGAGGTTTTTTTTCCCTCATTTAAAGCATAAACTCTTGGAAGAAAAATTTAACAAGACGGTCCTTGAAAGAATAGAATTGGAACAATTGTCACTTGAGGGAAACTCATTACTTACAACACCATGAGAGAATAAATAAATGAAGTATTTTGGAAGAAATAACAAAGATCACTTTTTTATTTGCGTGTGAAGATCCTTTTTGTTCTGCTTGAGTGAGTTAAAAAATTTCTTATGGTTGTCAACTTGATTGAAACTTTCACATTTATGGTGCATTAGTCCTCAATGCTTTCATAGTAGATTTTTTTAAAATATTTTTCAAAATGGTGAAATTGTTATTAATTAAAGCGACACTAATGGAAATTTTACAAGAAAAATGTTAGCAATACACATTTTAACACACACTTTTCAACACACTCTCTTTGATTGGTTAAAACTCACATGGGACCCACCAAATTCATATGGGACCTACATGATTTGGTGGGACCCATGTGAGTTTTAACCAATCAAAGAGAGTGTGTTAGAGAGTGTATGTTAGAATGAATGTTGCTAGCATTCCTCATTTTACAATCATTTCAAGGAATTTGAACTTTGTCCCTTAAGTTATAAGACCAAACTCTTAATACTAGACTATACCTCCTTGAATGAGAAATTTTTTTATTTGTTTTGTTTCAAGTAGTGTAAATTTGTATTGAATTTGATTATTGAGTTTAGAATTTTGATGTTAATTTAGCTGGTGCAATAATACCTAGTTTCAAAATTAACTGACGATGTTTGACATAGCTGCTTTGGTACCAACCTATCTAATTCATTGTATAAGAGAAAAAGTAATTTTTGTTATGTAATAAAAAAGAAAATGGTTTGTGATGATTTGACATAGTTTTTTTTTATTAAGTTTTAATAAAGACCTTAATATGTATTTAAACGGTAAAAAAAAAACAATGATAATTCAAACTATTTTGTTTCTGAAACACATAAAAGGAGGTTTGCAATGAAGCAGCCTCCCGAGGATTCAAAATGTCATTGTTGTGACTATTGTGACTAAAGATAAAGACTATTGGAAAGGTTTTTAGCACAAAGGTGTTTCGGTTAATGTGTTTATGTCACTCACAAACAAAATAGTCTTGATCTTCGTTGCTTTTTCTTCATATTGAAGCACAAATTAAGAGCTCGGATGAAACGTAAGAAAAAACCAAACAACACCATCACAGACCTTTGTCTTTTTCCTTACACAACGACTTACAATCCCTTCTCTCAATCGAGGAACAAAAGAGGTTGGTATTAAAATAGTTGTGTCAAACATCACCAAGTAATGTAAGAAACCAAATATTATCGCTACGCTTCGTTATCATCAAAATTCTAAACTTAATAATGACATTTGATACAAATATACACTACCAAAAACAAAAAACAAAACAAACAAAAAAAGTTGATCATAAGTCTACTAGGTGTCATTTCAAAGATACGAGTTTGGTCTTCTAATCTCGAGGGACGAAGACCATATTCCCCATAATGTTTGTAAAATATTCATTAGTGCACTTTAATCGATAATAGTTTTTGCATTTCCCCAATTTTTTAAAAAGTTCCTTAGACAACTATAAGAAAAATTTGAATTCACTCACAAAACATAAAGACTTTCTTACACACTACAATAAATATGTGTTGTAGCTTTAAAAAAACTAGCACCGGCAACACGACATAACCTACTAACGTCACAATTAAGATTTTGAGTTTGAAGCATTTATGAAACTAATAGACCTTGTTGTTCCCCCCGTTCTAGGAAAAACATTTACTTGGTTTGCGAGGTTTATTTTATCATATATGCCGTGAGTTTAGCTCAGTTAATATGGACAACGAGTTCGAACTCTGGCTACCGCAAAAAAAAAATAATGACGCTACTAGCATGTATAGTTGTTTGTAACTTTTTGAAGCTACAACATACTGTTGTGTATTTCTAAAACAAAAACACACTTTTTTGTAGTGTGTATAAATATTTAAATGTGAGATCCGATTGAATACATGTGTAATTTTATACTATGCACTCAAATAAAAAATAAAAAACAAATAAAGAAACACTAAATGTAAATCAATAAATGGAATGGAAAAGAAATGGATACTAGTCAATTGTAGTGGTCAAAGATGGTTAGGTGTTCCGCTTACATGTGCCTTGACTTCTAGTTGAATTTCTCCAATTTGTAGGCTATGTATAAATTCTATCCTAAATATTTAATGAAATTGATGGCTCCTCTTAATCTAACTTTTTTTTTTATATATAAAAAGTACTATATTCCCAAAATCAAAACAGGAAAAGAGCAAAGGGGATTGTTGTTTCTTTGTGTGATTCATTTACTGTCTTCTCATCTTATTTTGATAATGGTTTGTTTAAGGTGAAGGGACCAAATATTGGGTAGAGATGGAATGAGCCTAAGTTGTATATAGTGGGATGAATTTAGATTCATGATGACTATTAAAACGTGAACATTTTTGCTTTGCAATATTTTATTTTTGTGTGGTGACTTTGTGACCATTGATGGTTTAGCAAAGGAAATTATGTGATGCAAAAACAAAAGAACGTTGATAAAATAAAGTTGAGAACTAAGGAGAAGAGGTTAAAAAAAAGAGAAGTGTGAGGTTGAGTAGTTAAACTGATTTGAGCTAAATATTATGAAGTTGGAGATCCTGAGATCAAATTTAGACGGATGAGTAAATAGTTATGTGGATATTTATAGAAGAATGATCCTCAACCACCATCGCATCTTTTATGGTCAATGGACTGTAGACCGTCAGATCAATTATAGGGAGAAGAGAAGTTTTGTAAAGAGTATACAACAAATTCTTATGGTAGAAAGAGTCATGAAGGTTGGCAAAGTAGGTTGTAGCTTTGTAGGACTCTTTAGGTGGGAAAGAGTAGAAGACATATAAGAAAAGGAGAACTGGCTGTAACCCAAAACAGAAAGGGTTGTTACTGTGTGTCCTTTTGGTACTTTGTTTATATTTGTTTCATTATATTGTTTTTGGAATTATTCAAAATTGTTTTATGAACACTCAATTTTTTCTACATATATGTCACGTTTAATTGATCACATGTAAAATTGTACTTAATTTAGTTTAATATATGTTTAATTTTGATTATGTCTAAAACTGTTAAGTTATGTATAATCATATAGTTGAATTAAACGCAAATTTGCATGTGAATTGAAATAATCATTTATCCAAAGAATCAATCATCATTAATAATTATATTTTTTCATGGGTACTACTTATTATAACTATTTTGCAATTCGATTAAAATTGGACCAATGTGATATACAACGGATGCATGTGGTAAATCTATTTGACTATTCGGTTCTCACTCTACGACTTTCTCACGCGTCGTATTTTTTATTTGAAATTACTCTTTCTTCGGATTATCTAACCGAACCAAATTTAAGAAATTTTTGGATTTTATAATCCGAAAACTTGTATTACCCGTATTTCATTACAACAAAACAACAATGACGTGTAATATTAAGATTGCATAATTGAAAATGACAAAAAATAAATAAAATAAAGGTAAATATACGAAAAGTAAAGAGATAAATATGATACAAATTCTCATTTTATTAATATATAAATACTTGTATAGTACATTTACAATAAAATTGAAGCTTATTACAAAAAAAATTGTTAAACACCTAATGATTATTTTATCAAACACCTAGTGTTAAATCTGTGGTACAAGAAGATAGAAGGGAAAAGAGAAGAAGATGGATGAGGAAGGAGGTTGGGGTAATGTTTGTTTCCTCTCTAGAGCAAACGAGACTTCGACGGTCAACCTAAGCATATGGTGTCAATTTGCAGAGTGGCACCATCACCTTTGACCATTCATACATTCCCTAAAATATTAGAGAAACCTTTTTATATGAAAGGAGAGAATGTGAGATGATGGAATGAGAAATTGTGAAGGATTGTTAGATATTTATATATGGAAATTTACGAAAAAGAATGCATAAAGTGAAACGATTCATAAATAAAGGTCAAAAAACATGTTAACTTGTCTGACTAGGCATTAAAACTGGTAAAATGCATAAAACGTGTTCAAGATTTGGATATAAAAGTAGTTGGTTAAATTGATCTCTCCATTCATAAAACAACGATGGAGTTGAATGAGCCGAGCGTTGTTGTTTTAAATGGGGTGAAAAAATGGAAAAACACCCTCATGAGGATTGACAATGTCATTGTTGAAATTGAGAAAAACGATTGAAATGGTAGTTGGTACTAAGGTGTATAATCCTTGTAACGCCTCTGCTTGATGGGCATGCAACACCATGAGGCTGATGAGGGTGGCAAGTTGTTCGACTCTTGGCAATTTCTAGGCAAAATCAAATCACATCAGAATGAGAGGGATCCTAAAGCCATGCAAGTATGAGACTGCATGGTTGAAGGAACACTTATAATAATTGTTTTGTACTACCTATATCAATAAGATGCATCTTCTTTTCGGTAGCTCAAACCATAAGAATTCCGCAATTAAGTGTGCTTGACTTGGAGCAATTTTGGGATGGATGACCTTCTAAAAAGTTTTCCGAAAAGTGTGCGAGTGAGAACAAAACACGCTGAAAAGACCCGTGTTAGTTTGTGGGGTTAGTCGGCAATCATAAAGGCAGTCTGGGATGTTACAAGTGGTATCAAGGCAGACCATTAAAACTTCACAGTTAAGCGTGCTTGACTTGGAGCAATTTTGGGATGGGTGACCTTCTGCGAAATTTCTCGAAAAACGTGCGAGTGACGACAAAACATGCTGAAAAAGACACGTGTTGGTTTGTGGGATTAGTCGGCTAATTTCTTTTTTTTTTTTTTTAGAGAAATGTTCTCTTTAGAATTATTGTTTTCGGTTTTATCTTGTAAGGTTAAACTGTGTTGAGTGTTTGTGAAGTTGCATATATAAGGATGAGAACCTCAAGAAACCGGTTCAAATATTTGTGAAGTTGCATATATCATAATATTGAGAAGCAAAATAAAAGAATCAACTTAATCAATACAATTTTCTACCTTGAACTAAAACATCATTCATTCACCTTAAATTTTCTTTTTACCAATGGAATAAATCAATAGCATTTGAGACTAGTCTCGTAGCTAACTTAAAGAGCCAAAGTTAGAAAGTTATCAAATAAAATGAAGGAAAAAAAAATGCCCTATCAAAACTACTCTCAATAGTGATATATATGTATGTAAATATTTCCTTTTGATGGCTAAGCTGAATCTAAAATTCTTTGTTCCAAGGCAGTATAAGTCACATGTCATGTAAACAAAAATGTATAAATTAACAACATATGAGAAACACTTCATTCTTCACTCCTAGCTAGGTTGTTCCTCCCACTTCTTTATAATTTCTAAAAATATCTCATTCCATGTATCAATCGGTCCAGGCAAACACCAATGAACACAATCATTTTGCACATGTTCTTGAACTCCATTAAAGAATGGGAAAGGATTCATATAAGGACCTGGATGACCATCTGGTCTTAACAAAGCCAACTTTGTTACATCCAATACTTCAAATCTTAACCTTCCAAATTCATTGCCTTTGGCTTTAGCAACCACCACTTCTTCTATTTCAATCTTTCTCATCTCACCATCCATTCCTTCAACTTTCTTCTCTCCATTTCTATAAGGCTTAGTCTTTGGACAAGCACCAGCCTTATCCCAAGCACCTTCAAAATGATGTGGTGTAAATGTTGTAACAATTACATCAATTTCATTACCTTTATTTCCTGTCCTATCAATTATGCTATTAAGGGAAGTCCTTAAAGCCTTTCTTAATACATCATAAAACCCTATTTCAGTGTAATTAAGACCACAATAATGACACCCTAAAATTGTACCACCCTCATGGTAAATAGCCGGAAGCAAAAACCAATGTCCAATTGATAGTACAATCATGTCCATTTGGTTCATATCCTTTGCCCATTTCTCATCAACATGATTCAAATATAGCTCATTATTTGGCCTTGTGTTTGATTTCTCAATACCTTGTACTAAAAATGGAGACCAATACAAGGAAATAGTTGAATTGTATGAAGAAAAGTACCACCTAGAAAATTGATTGTCCTTGCCATTTTGGTACACAAGTTTAGGAATTGAAGTAGTTGCTAACATACAAAGAAGAGACTCTAATTGGTTCCTAGCTAGAGAATCACCAACAAAAGCAATGTGTTTGTTCTTACTTAGTTGGAGAAAAGTAATTGGTTCAAACCTTGGAAGTTTGCATTCATTTGGTTTCCATCTCCAATAAAGATAGTCAGAATCAAGTCTCCCATGCGTCATGCAATTTCTTCCTTCTTTCATCATGCCACATGTTGTATCATTGTACAAGGGGCCTGTGGTATCTTTGACCCAATCACCCTTTGAGTAATCACATTGGTTTTGGTAAGCTTTTTTCTTTTCTGAAATAAAATAGTCAAGTCTTGTAAACCAACAAAACAATCCTACGAGTAAATAATCATTTTTCGTCTATGAATCTTTGTCAGTATTATAGTTAAATATGACTAAATTACGAAAGAAATAAAATATTTTTTTGTTAATAATTTTATCGATTAAGATGACTAATACACACTAGAACAACGAACTAATAAAAAAAATCAAAATTGATGATCAAACTAAATAAAATAATATATATTTAGTTTCCTTATATTTTTGTAATTTTGATATATTCAGATGACTTACGATAACTATTTACTCAATAAAAATTAAAAACATAATCAATTCGCAATTGTAAAATTTTGACAAGAAGAAGAAGTTGTGTATGCATATACCTGAATAAGAAGATGAAGGAGAAGCAGAAAGAGGAGAATGAGAAGTGATGTTGATGATAGGTTTGGAATTAGTAAACTCAATTTTTGGAGTTTGAGAAAAAGGTAGATGGTAGAAGTATAGAAGAAGCAGAAAACAAATAGTCAACGGTAGAAGTCTCTTGGTGATAAAATTTGATTTATCTTTAAGAAAAGTTGAAGTTCCCATTTTCATAGCTTTTTTTTGTGCTTTGTTTCTACTCCTTATGTGTTTTTAGTTTTGATCAATGATTAAGGACACTTTCTATGGTGTTTTGTTGGGTTTTTTCCGTTAGGTGAAGTGAAAGTCAAAAGGAGAAAAGCATGTTTTATTGCGTAATTGATTCTGTTATATGAATCAATAATTCACTTAACTTAGTCACGTTTTGAAAATATGGTTTGAATATTCATGCCTTATAAACTGATATCCCAATTTTGTCGTTATTTTTTGTTATTATGTGCTTTGAAAATATATGTAAAGTAGCTTCATGTATGGACCCTGTAAGGAATCCTGATACGTACCAAAAGCAAATCACTCAGTTCCAGGAAGAAAAAAAAAGATTTTCATATAGATTAAAATAGATGATAAATGAAAGAAATATAATGCTGATTTTATTTATCATAAGTGTACTCTGAAACATAATAATTTCAGCGTCATGCACATAGCAGTGGTGGAGCCAGAAATTTTATAAAGCCTGGACAAAATTTTGACAGTAAATTCACATGTAACATAATATATAATAGTCATAAATCAATTATAAGTTTTAGTGACAGCCGCAACCGTAGGTAGAGGTCCATAATGTTTTTAAAATGGTCTCCATAGAATTACCTACGGTTTTGTCCGTATGTAAAGGTGGAAAACATGCAGTGACGACCATTTGCTAATTGCAGACAGATTTAGCTACAGAAATTTGTCATATAGTGAAGGATTTTGGCTGTCACTACAAGTCAAATTTCATGTAAATTTTTTGTAAAGATACAAAGAAAGTACGGGTTGAGTCCGGGCATGTGCCCAGGCTCGCTAGATGGTAAAACCGCCTCTGCTTAGAAGCTATAATTGAACTTTTCAAAAAAATTATTTGAACAACCATTTTTTAAAACAATTTATGAGACAATAAAATATACAATAAAAATATTGACACAAAAATCAAAATAACATAGAGAAAGGTCATGACAAACTCATGGAAAACATGATTGTTTCCTTGTTTTAGATGGAAAACATGAAACTTGAAAGCAGATATTAGTTGTTACCCACTTCAAATAGCTTGTTTCGTGGCAGTGTTTGTTTCGTTTCCACAAAAGTCGATTGTCCTATTGGTTTGACTTATTAGAATAATAATCATGTTTTTTTTTTTGAAGGAATAATAATAATCATGTTGTTAACCTACTTGATGACTTTCTACGTCCTACGTAAATCCCCTTATCCCCCCACCAACTATCACATAAAATTACAGTCTCTTTAAAGTTTGAGGAAGAAAGGGTTATGATACTCTTTTTTCAATACTTTTTTTGTTGTTGTAACATTTACTCTTAACGAGATAAAACTAATTTATTTCCTACTATTTTTGAGCACAACATATTTTTAAAGTATAAGATCCACTTTAATATAAGTCAATAAAAAAAAATTGTTAATACTAACTTTTTTTGACGTAGTTGTTTAAAGTTAGGAATACCGTGACTTATAAGGTGAGAGATGTAAGTCTTGTTTATAAACCATAAATAAATTACTTTAGATATAATAGATTTTTAGATTTATTGAAAACAAAAATGAGAACACTTATGCATTTTCACACGCCTTGTCATCATCTCTTCTGCATCTCATCCTCTCCAGCACACTAAAAATTGGAAGATATGATTGCTGAAAAAGAATAGTGGCCAAAACTTTGATTTTGCTTGTACCATGGGTCTCAAATTGTATCATATTCGTCACACTAACATCAGGGATGGCCCTGAGCATGAGTGAAAGGGGCAGGTTGTCCAGACAACTATTTTTTTTAGGGTATCAAAATTTTATTATTTTTAATTAATAGTGTTACATATTTTTTTTTTAACTCGTTTTGATTAATTCAACAAAACTTTATTGATTCGTCCATAATATCAAAAGATATAAGAAGAAAGACATTTGAATAATTAAAAAATAAAAGAAAACCTTACTAAAAATATAAGAAATGATATATGTACAATTATTTTGTGACAACTTTTTGACAATTATCTCTTTCACACTCACATTATGTTTTTATTCTCACTTTTCATTTTTCTTTATCTATTGTTTTTGACCAATAAATGGAGAGGAAAAGAATATTATCATAACAGTTGTCACAAATGGTTGTTCAAATATCATTGCTATAAAAATACTTAGAACAAAACCATATATATGTGATAGTATTACATATATTTTTTAGAGACCTTATTTATGAAGAATCTTTTGCAACAAAAAATATAAGAAATACATTTAAATAATTATGATGGCACACCTTTATTGATTCGTCCAGAACATTAAATTAAAAGACTGACTCTGACCGCATCCACGCTCTAGCATCTATCCAGTTGCTTCTTTTCTACGACACAAATACCACAACTGTCACTATCGATAGTTTCACTCTTTCCATTTCTAAGTAGAGTTTTTCTAACCTATGCAACATTGCATAGGTTAAGATGTAATAAATGTGTCACTTTGATGAATATAAGTTTTTCTAAGTATTGCTTCTTTTCTGATCCTTAGATTTAAGAATTTTTTTTATATAAATAAAATCATGGAATACTCTTGTTTGTTGGTTGAAGGTTTAAAGATATTGGACGTTGGAAATTTTGCTCTCAAATTGGAAGACTGTACTTTTTTTTCTAATGCTAGTTAAGAGACAAGTTAATAGAGTCACTCATAATCATGCTCGAACATCTATATTACATGTTTGTCTCACTACTTCACTATATTATTTTGGATGAAATGAAATGAGTTATCTTTCCCAATAAAGATATTGGACAATTATTCATCACATTGTTATCGTATTTTGGTTCCTTTTTGTTTTGTTTATCAAAAATCATCGTATTACGCGATTTATTTATCATTATCATGAAATTTGAATCACTAAACCTTAGTGAAAAATCTGGATCAGTGAAATTTCACCATTGAAAAGGACAAGCAAGCATATGGAGATCAACCATCGTCAAAGATTGTTTGTAAAAATGTATAGGTTTTCTCCTTTTATCAACTTTTTTTTGGTACAAAGGTGTTCTTGCTTTTATTTTCAGCAAGTTTTTTTTTTCTTCAGAAAATCATAACCTTTCTTACGGGTCTTGTTAATAAATGTCTCTAGGGCTTATTTTCAAAAAAAATAAAAAATGTCTCTGGGACTCTATAAAAATCTCAAATTTAGAAATTATTTTTTAAAAAGTTAAATATTACGAATTTCAATAAATTGATTACACATATTTTCATAAAAAAAAACTTACTATTAAAGTTTGAAAAATGTTAACTTGTGCCCTTAAGACTCAAGTTAATAAGCTAATTGTGTATTCAATGATGTAAAAGTTTAAGAATTTATATTTCCAATACAAAATTTATTTATTATTTCTTTTTTTAAAAAATTAACTTGTGCCCTTACTTATGTCTTAAGGGAACAAGTTAGCATGACCCTTAAAATTTCTTAAAAAGTGTCACGGAGACACTCGTTATTATTTCTCTTTACTTATACATCTAACAGTTGTTTCTTTAAGGTTCACTGGTGAGGGACTGCTAGCCTATATTTTTAAAAAAGCTATCTTAAATGCAGTCAAACCAAGGTTGACCTTATGATTGAAGAAATAAATAGTGTTATTCTATTCTTATGTATTTAATCGAAGTTGGACTTGCTGGAAATGCTCAAGGCGCGTATTTCAGTTCGACAAGCAAGAAGTATCGAAGAGCGGTTTGTTTCGGATAAGGTCAAGCAATGGATATTTCCAAGGAGCACATATTCGAAATTCGAATCGAATGGATATCTGTTGTCCGTTTCTAGTAGTTATAGTTTCGAACCTTATGTAGGTAGTTATTTTCTATTAGTATAAATAGTAGTTTCTCGCAAGAGGAAGTGGTCACAATTCAATCATACAAAAAACTTACACTCAAACTATCCGCATTCAAGAGATAAACGAGTCACAAGTTGCAATGTATGAACATGTCTACCAATTTACATTCAATCAGTGCAATTTAAGTTTGTTTTCTTAAGTATTTTTGGCAATTTACTTGTTTATTTCAAGCAATCTCTTTTAATTTCATTCTGGAAATAACTTCGCCGGATTTTGACTAAGTCAGATTCGACAGTTATCTTCATATTCTTTTATATGTTTTGAAGAGCAATCATGAATTTCTACAAGAAAAAAAGCACAATATGTCTCTAAGATTTACTGGTTGATCTTCCAAGTAATTAATCCTAAACCAGCGGTTGTTTACCAAAAATCAGTGTAAACAAATTGGCACGCCTAGTGGGACCTTTTGTGTTTTTTTTTCCTTAGAAATTTTTCTCTTTGAAATTTATTCGATTAATATTGATGGTTTGTGTTATGTATGCGATTGAGAAGTAAAAAACAACTTCCTGAAATGACACGCCCTCTAGGTCATACTGGCGCGGCATCGAATGCTGCCAGCGCATCAGACACAACAACCAATCCGCCATTATCACAGGGTGGTACACAATGAATTCCATCGAGTAGTGCGAGTCCGGCGATAACATTAACGGGATCAACAATCCCTGCCCAAGTGTCTTCGCCCGCACACACAACGGCCTCAACGACCGCTCTAGTTTCACAGGCCATTCCATCGATAGGAAATACATTGACCCAGGGGTTCTGGCACCCTGGTGCAATGAGCCATAGGTCTATGCCATATGGCATGCCATCCTCCTTGATGCAGGATCTGCACACGAATCCATCCACTTTTTCAGAGAATGTGAATGTGTTACTACCATAATTGTTTGACCCTGGGGTGAGCGTTCCTTTTCAAACGCCCCAACAGTCGTTGACCAATGCTTCCCTAGTCGCTTTAAGGCAACAAATTGGTTCGATTATTAACCCATTAATTCGAGATACCAATAATAGTTATCAAGCGTTGTCTGCCCAAATGGAGCGGATTGCCAATTTCTTTGGCGCTCCTCCAGCGCGAAATATACTGGTGCCTCAAAATCAAGACGCAAGGGAAATAGAAACCCCTGCAGAAAGGGCAGATAATCAAATGCCCAGAAATGTGGCACAACCGCAAGCGGTGCAACCACATGCCCCAGAGGAGCCTGATAGAATCCCAATAATGGTGAATAGGCACCAAGATGCAGACCAAGTGGTCATGCAAGCCCGTCGAAATAATTACAAGGGCCAAAACAACATAGCAAATGTAGTTGAAGCTTTGTTAGCCCAAAATGGTTTCAACATGTGTTTCCATAGGCCCAATTTTGTGTCGGCTTTATCTGAATACGTATTAATGTCTGAATTACCAAGAAATTGGAAAGTCCCCAAATTCACTAAGTTTGCTGGGGAAACTAACGAACCAACAGTCGAACACATTGCTCGATATTTGATGGAGGCTGGTGATATAGCGAATAATGAGAATTTGAAAATGAAATATTTTCCAAGTTCTTTAACAAAAAATGCCTTTACATGGTTCACAACATTGACGCTTCATTCTATTTTCAGTTGGATCCAATTAGAAAAAGCTTTCCATGAGCAATTTTACATGGGTCAATCTAAAACTAGTTTGAAAAAATTAGCCAGCGTTCGACGTTGAGCGCACGAATCAATTGATGACTATCCGAATCATTTTCTTAAACATTTTGCACAAACATTAAACAATTACTATTATTTTGAGACGGAAGGGTATATTTTAATGACTAAATTAGAAAGTGTTTGATATTATCAAAATTAATGAATGATTATTCTCTTTTTTGGTACTTTCTACATAAAAATGGTATTTTATTTTGGTCTTGCTTATAAGTTTATTAAGGGTATTATTTAAGGATTCCAAATAAATGAATTGTTTATTGAAAAGTTGAAGGCACATATACTTTGCGAAAACTGTAACATAATGGATTACTATACTCATGTCGTGGGTTTTTTATTGCTAAGATAGTAGTCTAGTCTTTTTAGGTAAATGCTAGAGTCACACTCTCTAACACACTCCTTTAACACACTCCAATTAAAGCTAATCACACCATCCACACTTTGTAATTCTTTAACCTGGAACCGGTTGTGCAAGTTGAACTGGCACTATTTTTTTTCACCGTCTTTCTCACAATGAAATTGAAAGATTATTGTGTGTGAGAGAGAGATCACAACAACAGTGCCAAAAAGGGTGAGACAAATAGGGTGAGGAGGGAAGTATAATTTAAGCTTCTCTTAAGGAATGAAAGTGTAATTTACTCTTATAATTATCAAAGGGTGTACTATTTAAACGATGAGAACAAGTGATGAAAAAACACCCAATTTCTATTTTACCCTTTTGTACCGAAAGTCTAAAACGATTCATTAAATTAATCGTACTAAAAGTCTAAAACATTTCATTAAGATAAGATGACTTTTAAAGTCCACGAGGGGTGCATGAATTGTCTCATGATCGGTGGAAATTGGATGTGGAGTTAGTACCCCACTGGAAAGTGTAGAAAAGCTCCTCTATCATGGAGATATGAAAAATATTGGAAACTCTTTGTACCGTTTGTTTGGGTATTCTGTACTATACCCGCATGAGCTTGAACCACATTTGTTTCAGCAACCTGAATTATTTAAAATGAAATAAGAGTGAAAACAAGTTGGTCTCAACAAATAAAAAGATCATATTTAGTTTCTTACAAAATTAAGGCAAGACAATTTAATCCTTAGATCAGTTTTTATCATTGGACTTATGTCATATCCAACTATTTTAAGTATGTGGTGTTAACGGTGTCAATTAAGTCCTAACGTGAAATTAAAATAATTTTCAAGGAAACAAATTAGTCTCTCATTTAAAAAAAAAAAGAAAAAAAAAAAAAAATCAACATTTTCATCATAAGAGAATGAGTTATCATGTTTGACGCAAAAATGTAATAAATTAATTATTTTTTGTTTCACGATACGAAAATGAATGGTCGTGTTTAACACATCCTTCTATTTTCTATTTCCTGCATCTCGTTTTCTTCAACACCCTTTTTGTTTTCGACAAGTGTCAACGACTGTTTTGAACGGAGATAATAACCAACAAAAAGATAAAAGTACGAATTGATCTCTTAAAATTTAACAAAGTGCATTTTATATTTTTTTGTCATTGAAAAATAATGACTAATTTCACTTTTTTATTTTTAATAATAACTTATCGTCCCAAATTTTCTTGTAGGGATTTAAATGTTCTTTATTTTTGTAAACAATACATATGACAGTCAGTAAGACAACTGGACTGTCATGTATACCTAGTCACGAGTCAAAAGTAGGATGAAAAAACCGTAAGAGACCAAATAAGATCTTTTTATATGTTGAGGACTAATTTATCCCCTTCATAATTTGTCAACGACCTAAATTGGTCTTCACTCTAGAGAAAATAATTTGTTTAAAGCTCAATTTAAAAAAGCTCAATTTAAAAATAAAAAAATATACGAATGCAATTTAATATTTTTTTTAAGAGTTTGTAATTTAAGGTGACTATCAATGTCTTTATTATCAATCCCGCCCCCGTCTTTTGATATTGGGGATAACTTAAAATCAAATATAATCAATTAGGTTTTACTCATCAAAGCTAACGTGGGTTTGGATGGTCCGGGTTATGTTGTCTTGACTATGTATAATTGAAATATAGTTAGTGTAAGAATAATGGATAGATGAATGTTAGTATTTGAACAACCATTTTATATGACAACATGTGTGACAATTAAAATATACAAATAAATGTAGGTCTTGATACAAAAACCAAAATAATAAAGAAAAAAAATGAAAACAATAATGTGAGTATGAAAAATGTAGGTCTTGCATTTTGTTTTGTTTGTTAAAAGCTAGTAATAATATTATATCGTACACATACCACACACGCATACTAGATCGAGCAAAGCAAAGAAAGAAAGAATTAGTGGTAGACAGAAGAAGAAAGTTAACTTTAATAATTATTAAACAAAACAAACAAACAAAAGCAGCAAAAGTATATTATACCCCATCCGTCTCATAGTATTTGTATTTAAGGTTTTTGCATGATTATTAAGAAAATTATTAACACAAATGTTACATGAACACCCTTTATTCACACATTCCATTGTACACCTGATGCATTAAGGACATTTTGGTAAATTCATCTCACAAGCACAATTTCTCTTCTATTTATGTGGGGTCAAGGTTGCCATATGTTAGAATTTTGCGTGGGTGTAAGGGGTGTATGTACATGTATCACCACTCAATGATTAATTATGTTGATTTCAATAGTAAAATTAATAATATTTATTAAAATACCCTTATTAATTGTAGTTAGTGGAGTAGTTAAGTTGAATGAAATTCAATAAATAAGAGTATAATAGTGTAAAAAAATAATAAATATTGCATTGCTATTATAAAATGACAATTATTTTTAAAAAAGGAAAAAAAATGATAAAGAGACAGTAAAAAAAAAAGCGCGTATGTGTGCTCAACAAAAAGAAAAAATGGTTTGATTCATTGATTGTTTGATTTAATTGAAACAAACACTCTTGACTCTAAGGCAAGCTCTTCCTTCCTTCCTTCTTTTGCATACTCACAGCTTTGATTCCAATGGGAATTTGCTGGAGTTCGATTGGTGGTCAGATCTTACCTACTTCTAATCTTAGGGTCTTCACTTTTGCTGAATTGAAAACTGCTACCAGGAATTTCAGACTTGATAATCTCCTTGGAGAGGATGGTTCTGGTAAAGTCTATAGGGGTTGGCTTGAATCTTCCAGGAATGCTAGTGGAACTACTGTTGCCGTCAAAAAGTTGAACACCGAAGGCTACCAAGGCCTCGGGGAATGGCAGGTAATTCATCAGACTTTACTTACTTCTCGGTCAACTGGACAAGGGTTAATACTCTTAATACCCAAAAAAAAAAAAAAAATATTCACAACTAGTGGTTTGGTTTGTGCAGTCAGAAATACATTTTCTAGGACGGCTTTATCATCCTAACCTTGTTAAGCTGTTGGGATACTGTTATGAGGAAACAAAGCTTCTCCTTGTCTATGAATACATGCAGAAGGGCAGTTTGGAGAATCACCTCTTTGGAAGGGGTGCTGCTAATCAACCACTTCCTTGGGACCTCAGAATTAAGATAGCAATTGGTGCAGCTTGTGGCCTTTCCTTTTTGCATGCTTCCGATGGAGAAAAAATTATTTACAGAGATTTTAAGACATCCAATATATTGCTTGATGGGGTCAGTCAACTCCTACCTATTATTATTCCTTATAAGATATAATCTTCTTCATGGTTTATAACTTTAATTAAATTTTCATGCTGATGCAGTCCTATAATGCAAAGCTATCAGATTTTGGACTTGCAAAGTTGGGAACAACAGTGATGGGAACGCCTGGTTATGCAGCTCCTGAATATATGCAAACAGGTATATATGCAGTCTATCTCTTCATTGCTTTTAACTGCAAAATCAAATTCATACAACTCTTTGAAACTGAAATCTATGCACTATGCAGGGCAGTGGCGGAGCCAGGATTATTCAAAAAAAATTTGCAACACATTTATCGGGGTTTACAAAAAAAATTGCAAGCAAATAATAAAAAAATCGAAAGAAATTGCCCAATTTATAGGAGTTTATATAAGAAATTCAGAGGGATTTACAAAAGAAATTGCAAAGAATTTGGGCCAGAGCCCGGGCGACTACCCGGGCCCGTCAGGTCTTGAAACCGCCCATGATGCAGGGCATCTATATTTAAAGAGTGACGTCTATGGGTTTGGAGTTATTTTGGTCGAGATACTCACAGGCCTACGAGCAATTGATCCCAACCGTCCAAGGGGCTTTCACTGTCTAACATACTGGATCAGACCGCACTTACAAGATAGAAGAAAATTGAAGAAGATTATGGATCCTCTATTGAAAGATAAGTATCCAATCAAAGCTGCACTTCCTATAGCTAAGCTTGCTACAAGATGCCTTGCACCTGAGCCCAAAATGCGTCCATCCATGAAGGATGTTTTGGAAATGTTGCAGAGAATTCAAGCTGCCACTAACAGAACCGTGGAGGTTAGGGGTGCAAATTAATGAATGAATCCTATTTATATGTGAATTAATTGAGAGGCTATTGGTTGTTCATTTTGTATTTTCCTTGAACTCAAGTAGCTAGTAATGAAATTTGTGCATTTCTGTGGTAGCTTCGGTGAGTTGTGGATTTGATATGCGTGCCTCTAGTTAGTTGATTGTATTGTATCTAGTACTTATAGTTTTATTTTATATTAGAATCCCAAATTTTCATTTTGGATTTTAAACAAACTGATATAAAGATTGTCAAAAGTAACAAGAGTAGGATCTGGTTGGTGTGCTGTCTGATCTTAGTCTGCAGTAGCCAGTAGGTAGTTTTAGATACTCTTTACATTCTCCATATATAAGCAACATTGATAAAAGCATTATACACTATTGATAGCATTTTCACATCCAAGGCTAGAACAGGAGCTTCAACTTCAGCCATTTCAGATGACTCGAATTAACTCTTTGTTTGTCAGGCTAATCAAAGCATCAGAATCTTTACTCCAAACTTCAACTATAACATTGAGTAGCTATTGATGAGAAAATAATGAATCTATTTTGTGTTTGATTTCAAGTTATATTGTATAAGAATTTATTTAGTCTCATGACAAGCTTCATTTTAGTGAAAATACAAGTGTTTTGTTTCTATCTTATTGTTGAAACGTGTTATATTTACGACTTTTTGTGGTTGATATAGTCTAAAATTGCATCTCAACTATGAGCTTCATAAGTTATAAATGTTGAAGACTAAGCTACAAAAGTTGAAATCGTTGTTAGGACTTAGACTCATGAGAAGAGCCCAACCTAAAAGACTAGTCCATTCGATGGGATAGCCTCGTGGCTTTACCACATCAATAAACGGCGAAGCTGGCAAAAAGTTTATGCAGAGGCCAAGTATAAAGAAAAAAAATTAAAACCAACATATTAAATTTTAAGATAAAGTATGCTTTTAGTCTCATAGATTATAATTTTTAAGGTTTAGTCCTTACAGACAATTTATGCAATTATTGTCTTGATTTTTTTAAAATTTCACAAAAAAAAATGTTTTTAGTCTTATATTTAATTTCTATAACAAAAAATTAAAGACTAAAATTAAACAAAATCTTATGAACTTAACTTAAAAATCGTAAGTGTCGTAGAGATTGAAAAGAAATTTAATCTGTAAATTAACCAATACAATACAAAAATCACAATAATTTTTAGTTATATGAAATGTAAATTAAACCAACAACAAAGGATAAAAATTGACGATAGCTATTAGAAAAGTTGGACAAAATACATTTCAAGAAACCGATTTTATGCATAATTGAGTGTTTACTAAATAGATTAATAATGTGTTTTCCAACGTAAACTAATATGTTATTTGCAATAAATTTATTGTCCATTTAACTTGCTTATGACTATTGTCTTGATAATTTTTATTGTTGAAAAAGTTTTCTCTATAAATATTAGAGACCGGAAGTATCAAACCTGTTGGAACAAGGGTGTTTCACAAGTCACCTATTGAGTTTTGACAATAACAAGGTATTAAAAATAATCAATTGGATATGCTAAACAATTTGTTCAAGTGTGCAGGATCCATAATCAAAGTA
>Ga0228711_1001083_pt1 | contig 38462 bp, 16 predicted proteins | sample MedpolnodulmetaG_2_FD_177996 | JGI IMG/M metagenome (GOLD analysis project Ga0228711, IMG submission 177996) | Root nodule microbial communities from Medicago polymorpha collected in Santa Monica, California, United States - brown nodules | ecosystem: Host-associated > Plants > Roots > Nodule...
AGTACACACAAATTCATTTTGTAAGTGTTTGATATTTTAATTTTTTATTATCCTTTAATTTATATATTTAAATCCACAAAGATTTGAGTTATTTAATATTAAAATCCGTACAAGTTACCGGTCAAGAAGACAAAACAATTCTAACCATTCCTATTATTTTACATTAAATCAATGGTTGAGGTTAGATTAGGCCAAGATGGGGAAATTTTGTAATTTCCCCACACTAAACGTTGCCTTATACTAGTCCCAAAATCTTTGATTTGAGCCTATCCTCTTGTACAAACATTTTGAGTTTGGAAAGGAAGTAAGCTTGTTACTATCAAAAGAAAAACACACATTGTTTCAACACATTTGTGTTTACACTTTTGGGTAACATCTTAAACAATAACAAATTGTCAACTTAGTAAAATATAATTGGATGATTGTAAAAACGTTTTACACTTTTGATACACAGTTCTTAAACTCAAATAATTCATTTACTAGCCCTGATCTATTTAAATAACTATGTCAAAATTTATACAAATTTGAAAGATAACGTGAACAAATAGAAAGTGTGAAATGTAATTTTTTAACATTATATGCAGGTTCTAAGCAATGGAAGATACAAAAGTGTACTTCACAGAGCTGTCACCAACAATGTGCATCCACGAATGTCGATGGCGATGTTTTTTGGGCCAAATCCAGAGACAATAATTGGGCCAATTCATGAATTGACAGATGAAGAACACCCTCCAAAGTACAGAAATTATCGTTTCTCTAAGTTTCTTGAAGAAATCTTCAACCATAAAGGAACAAGGAGGATGGTGAAAGAAGCCTTTGAGTTGCCACGTTAGAAAATAAATAAATAAGGTAAACAGCTACTTTGGTCCCTGAATATGTACCTTGCTGCCACGCTAGTCCCCAGCTCAAGAGAAAACACGAAACAGTCCCGGACTCTATTTTGTCTATTCAAACACAAAATTTGTTAGCCATTATGGTCCTGACGTTAGTTTTGGGCGGTAAGTCTACAAAAATTGAGCTGACATTTTTTTTGGAGATAAGTAGGAGGTGAGGTGGCATCAAGGACCGGTATGACAGAAACATACATGTCTATTCAAATCAGATTTTAATCTTTTACTTTGCAGTTGATGCTCATGAAGATAAATTTTAGTTGTTTTGGCTTATTGGGAGTTATACATTTTATCTATGGATGGATTGGAGAATCAAATGATTTTTGCTAACGCTGAACGGTTAATAGTGGTCTGCATTTGGAATATGTGTGAAGTATATGAATACAGTCACAACACAAATCACAATCCAGATGGTTACAAACTGCTTTTCGAAAATTAGTGCGGCTTTGATTCTTCCTCCATTACTGTGATGATCACAATAGTGTATTGCATTTATCTAAATGTGCCTTGTTATTTGGTAGCTGCTTTGGTTTTCATTTGACAATCAACATTATATGTTTGTATTTTGGAAATTCTCAAACTGAGAAAATGAACTTGGCTCACATAACTTTCATATGCATGTTAATTTGCCTACTATTCTTTGATGGAAATCTGAGAACCTGAATAGATTGGGATGTTCAGAATTGGCATTTTAGGGATTTAATAAGAATAGACATTGGGAACTTTTTTTAGCTAGCAGATTCAGTTGTCAATGGTCGATTGCGTTTTATATTTACATGGAAACTTTTTTTTATCCTCGCACCAAATTTAAATAACTCACTTAGTTATCACAATTCACAAACATAAAATAAATCAGGCTTAATAGCAGTTTTAGCCGTCTAACTTTCCCAAAATTTTGATTTTGGCCCCTAAGAAAAAACTACAAAATAGCCCCCTAATTTCTGCAAATGTGTCAGTTTTGGCTCCCAAGGCCAATTTCGAGTTGGTCTACGCTGACGTGGCACCCTAAGTGAGGTGCCACGTGTTATTTTTTTTTACCAAAACTGCTACAGTTGCAAAACTTATAGGGCAATTTTTTAGTTTTTTTTTAGGGGGTCAAAATCGCTACTTTGGAAAACTTAGGGGACGAAAACTGTTATTAAGCCAATAAATAAATAAGACCAGTAAGAGTGAAAAGTTTACTCTCTAGCTGATAGTTCTCTCTTTCCTTCCGGTCAATTCTGGTTGGCTGGTGGTTGTGTCTTGCATTTTACTTAACCTAGTTGTGTTCTTCTCGTTGACTATGTATATAAAAATACTGCTTAAACATTATTATAATTAATATAATCTTTCTTAAGCAAATGATATATAAATTTAGTCAATAGCATATGTAATTTAATCAAGACCAGTAATCAATCAATAACTATATTAATAATTAATACTTAATCATTAATTTGTTAGTAAAAATGTCCAAACTGTTAATAAAAATAGAGAATAGGGTTAATTCCATGTCATATATATATTTTGTTTGTTCAATTCCCTTCAATCTCAAATTTTTTTACACAAGATGGAGTCTTTCCAATTAGCCAATGAATCTTCTCCCCTTTCCTTAACTCCTAGTTTTATCCTCCCAGAACACAAAAGACCACATCTTTCAGAAGTTAAATATTTAGAATCAATTCCCATAATTGATTTAAGTCACTTGGATGTGGTTCGCCAGATTTCAAAGGCTTGTGAAGAATTTGGTTTCTTCCAAATTGTGAACCATGGTGTTCCTAACCAAGTTTGCACTAAAATGATGAAAGCAATTACCAACTTCTTTGAGTTGGCACCAGAGGTAAGAGAACATCTTTCATCAACAGATCGTACCAAGAATGTAAGGCTGTTAAATTATTACCTTCAAGTGGATGGTGGAGAAAAGGTGAAGATGTGGAGTGAATGTTTTGCTCATCCATGGTATCCTATTGATGATATCATTCAGCTTCTACCAGAAAAATTTGGGACTCAATACAGGTGAGAAAAATTCCCAATTGACTTTAACATTATAAATTTAGTTGAACAAAATGATAGAAAAAAAAATTATACGGTAGTTGCAATCAATGTGACCAATATAATGCATCGGATCCTTTTTTATTGCAGAGAATCGTAGTCAAATGTGGTTGACACAATTTCAATTGTGTTTGATTTGTGGTTGCGAACATATCAAAAACTTTAATCTCAAGAACCAAATATTGGTCATGATCATTTTTTAGAAAAAGTTGATCTTAACTAGTATATTTAGTCTACGCTTGATTATACTTTTGAATATTCTAAAATTGATTCTAGAGGTGTATGATTTTAATTTGAATCTATAATTTAGAACTTTTGTCACTAGAATTGGTTTTAATCATTGAATTTGTTAGTTCTACTCACTAAATGTGTCCACACATAAATCATTCTACATTTAACTCACTTTAAGTTAGGATCGATTTTAATGTCAAAATCAAATTTTACACCGTAAAACCAAACACACTCTTAATTATACTTTTACTTTTCAGAGAGGCTTTCACTGAATATGCAAAAGAGGTTGGTTCATTGGTAAGAAGACTTTTGAGTTTGATATCAATAGGGCTTGGCTTAGAGGAGGATTGTTTGTTGAAGAAGTTGGGTGAGCAACCTAGACAAAGAGCACAAGCAAATTTCTATCCCCCATGTCCAAATCCAGAGTTAACAATGGGTCTCAATGAACATACTGATCTTAATGCTCTTACAGTCCTTTTGCAATCAGAAGTTTCTGGTCTTCAAGTTAACAAAGATGGGAAATGGATTTCTATTCCTTATACTCCCAATGCTTTTGTGATCAATCTAGCTGATCAAATTGAGGTATGTGTCATTGGTGAACTTTTCCTATACAGTTTCACATGTTTTTGTAGTAAAAAATTACATCAATTTTGGTAGTAAAAAATTATATTATTACTTGACTCGGGACAAGGCACGTACTCAACACCACCATCTAACTTGTATGTGTCCTACTAGTCTAATCCACCGGTCAACCAAGTCATAAATTCTAGATATAACAACACTTTCTTTTCTTATTTTGGGTGGAAGAGGAACACTTTATCTAATGTTTAATGTTTAACTCTCTAATCAAGTCCCACAATATTAGGGTTATTTTTTTTACCAAACACCATATTATTGTAAGAGTGGTAAGTTGGTATCGTGCACACAAATTTTTACTCTCGTATTGATAGTATAACTTGTATGGAAAAATATTGATAGAAACTCTTTAATTTTATACTCTCATTTAACACTCATACATGACAAAGTATGATTAGATATTTAGTCTTATATCATGTGTGTTATGTGGGACCATGTGGGACATAGTTAGATGTATTAAAAGAAATGATATTTTTACAATTATTTTATGACAACTTTTAGACAATTTTCTTTCTCATACTCACATCATATTTTTACTTTCTCTCATCCTTTTTTTTCTCTCCATTGTTTTTGATCAATAAGAAGAGAGAAAAAGAAGGTTGTCATGAAAGTTGTACTAAATGGTTGTTCAAATATCATTACTCATGTATTAATTAATTAATAGGTGAAGGTGAAGGGGTGTCTATGTATAAGTACCCAATTTGTATATGGTTATTGCTAACTGAAAATGCTATCAAACATTTTTTAACTCACATTTGGTTACAAGAATTTGAGTATCCAAAGAATCGCCATTGAACTAGGTTGCAAAGCCGTGTGATTGATGAGAAGTCTCAATTATGTTATGGTTCTATGTTACATTTTTGTAAAGAATTGCTAGTTGAAAAAGAAAATTATAGGATTGGTTTCACTAGGCAAGAAACAACTTTGGTTGCTGATACCCTTCCAAGGGCATCAAAGCTTTATGCTAGTCCCAAAACCTTTGATTTGAGCCAATCTTCAGGCACAAACATTTTGAGTTTGCAAATGAAATAAGTTTGTTGCTCTTAAAAGAAAAACACATATTTTTTCAATACACTCATTTTTATTGATTAATAGCCATATGAATTTTATTAAATTTATATGAGATTCATGCGAATTTTAACCAATAAAAATGTCTATGAAAAAGTGTGCAAAAGAATGTATTGCTAGCATTCTTTTTACTAAATTACTTTTTTTTACATAAATGTATATAGATAATAGATGTATTTAATATTGATTTTTCATATTTCAGGATAGTACTATTAATAGATGATATATTTTAAAAAAAAAGCATAATAATAAATATAACTATCAACAAAGAGTTTATATTATTGTTAAAACAAAAGATTTATAATTTCCGGAGAAAAGTTACTATATCGATGAACACAATTTATTTTTGGCTTAATAGCAGTTTTAGCCCCTTAACTTTTTCAAAGTTGCGATTTTGGCCCCCTAAGAAAAAAAACTACAAAACTGCCCCCTAAGTTTTGCATTTGTGGTAGTTTTGGCCCCCAAAGCCAATTTTAACTCGGTCTACGCTAACGTGGCACCCTAAGTGAGGTGTCACATGTTATTTTTTTACCGAAAATTGGTCTTGGGGGGCCAAAACTGCTACAGTTGCAAAACTTAGAGGGCGGTTTTATGGTTTTTTTTCTTAGAGGGTCAAAATCGCAACTTCGTGAAAGTTAGGGGGAGAAAACTGTTATGAAGCCTTTTTTTTTACAAAGATAACACAATTTGTTGTGATATTTTTCTTTTGGGTGGTATCTTAAACAATCACAAATTCACATCTTAGTAAAACCCAATTGATATACGGATCTTAAACTCAAATATAATTCATTTACTAGCCCTGATCTATTTAAATATTGTAAAATTTTATACAAATTTGTGAGATAACGTGAAACAAATAGAAAATATGAAATCTAATTTGTTTTTATAATTTATATGTAGGTTCTAAGTAATGGAAGATATAAAAGTGTACTTCACAGAGCTGTTACCAACAATGTGCAACCACGAATTTCGATGGCAATGTTTTATGGACCAAACCCAGAGACAATAATTGGACCAATTCATGAATTGATAGATGAAGAACACCCTCCCAAGTACAGAAGTTATCGTTTCTCTAAGTTTCTTGAAGAATTCTTCAAGCAAGAAGGAACAAGGAGGATGGTGAAAGAAGTCTTTGAGTTGCCATGGTAGAAAATAAATAATGTAGTTTAATTTGTATGCAATGATGATACGAATACATTTTACTCATATATCTGATCAAATTTAATCATTTAAATTTTATAATGTTATTTTCTAAAATCATTTGGATATTTGTAAAATTGCACTATGATTGCATAAAAATTAAATTCTAATTCATGCTTGATTTTCATGATGTATCTACTTGACGAGTCCATCTTATTAACCGTAATGATAAGTGAGAGTATATAAAATATTTTGGAGGAAGTTAGTTAACAAACTAACTACTTGTAACCATTTTTTTAGTTGTAGATTGTTGTAGAATCTATAAATACACACCTAAGCAATGCTTGTAGTTTAGTTTTGTGATTCTGTCAATAACATATCACAAGTTTCTTGTTTTTTAAGCTTTCTTCCTCCATTAATGGAGCTTAAATTCTAGCTTTAACATGGTATCAATGTCATACATAACAATCCTCTCATCGAATGCAATTACTCCAAATTCATTCCTAAGAATAAAAAATCTATCAAAAAAATTATTACTTTGGTCAAAACATTTGCAAGTTGTGATTCGGTTGGACCATTGTTCACTTGCTCCCTTAGAAAATGAAACCATACGTCTATGATTTGAATATAAGAGAAGTTATGAGAGTATGAATACAAACTTTGGAGGTATGTATAATAATTCTTGTTAAATGAGGTCTTTTATTGGGTCGAGTTTAAGGATTTTTCAAGTGGAATACCTTGAAGAAAATTGCTCTTCTCCCATCATATTTTGCTCGCTCCCAACTGAACTTCCAAAAATGCCCCTGCGTAACTTAAGTCGCACAAGTATTAAACGTTGCGTACTTAATTTACTCGAACCACAGGTTCACATGTTAATTGAACTTGTACACACTGGTATATTATAAAGTAAGCTTATGGCAGTAGCTTGCCTTAGAACTGGATTATTGTTATAGATAATAGCATGAGAAAAACTATACTGAAATATATTATGATCATATATTAGATTCACTTTCATATAGATAATAGCCATATACTTTAGTTTTTCATAAAGAAGATCTCATGTCATTAATCACAAAAGAATGAACAGGAAGTCCAATCAAACCTCAATATCACGCGACAGATATTTCTCCGAATCAAACTATGCTTGCTTAGAATTGTTGTTTGTGTGCTGAATGTTGTCTATAGGAAATATTGTTGCAACAGCAACGGCTGTGGTCATGGATTGGTACCGAGAAGGTGCATTTGCATGCTGTTATTGTGTGAATATGTGAAAACAAAACCGGCGTGAGTTAACTCACGTTCGTGTTCAGAACGTGATTCAGTGTGACTTCTTAACTCAAGCAGCGTGAGTTAAGTCACGGAACGTTTAACATTTGCAATGACTTAAATCACGTGGTTGTATTTTCGAAAGATCGGTTTGGAGCAAGCAAAACGTGATGGGAGAAGAGCAATTTTATACCTTGAACTATCTCTACTTGATATCATTGGCCCATTAGAATAAAAAGACAAAAAAATAGATAAAAATCTTCAACCAAACGATATTTTTGTCCATGTGGTGTGAGCTACTTGCAACTCTTGTGCAGGCATAAATATTTAGGAAAGTTGTTGTTTCCACTTCAGCATTTGATATAAAATACAAGGAAATTACATATTTACTCTCATCGGTAGTTAACTGCTGCATGATCTACGCTTAAAAAAATGTCACATCGACAATTAACTGCCGCAGAACAAGACTTATATACAGTTAACTGTCACTGGATAAGTTTTTTATCAATCTCAAAAGTGGGAATAATAACTTTTAATATTTAGACACGTTAATTGATCGCTCACTTAAAAAAAATGCACATGTTGGGATGTTGAGCTCAGTGACACAAATAATGCATTTTAATAAGAGAATTGTTCTTCTCCCTTTTGGTTTTGCTCGTTCCCTTTAAAAATGTCCAACTTAAATTAACTCACGTAGGCACAAAAGTAAAGGGAAACGAGAAAAATAAACGGCAAAAGAGCAATGCTCTTTTAACAAATTTGAGCCAAAGACGGATTGAGAAACTGTCTCAATTGCTGGCATGCTGGGCTTAGTGGCTCACAATCTCACATCCTTATACACCAAGAGTTTTACGGTATACAAGAATGTCATTTAAACCCAACGTGTGTTTTAGAGCAAGAACTTCAGATTACAATGCATGGTTGTAAATATTGCACTAGGTTTATTGAAATGAAAATATATAATTGGTTGAACCAACCACAGTTTAATCAATTCAAATATTCAATATAGTTCAATAAAATTGTGGGATCTCCCAGCCGAGATCAAACCAACCAACAAACTAAAACCTTTTGGTTTAGTCCGATTTTTAAAACAATGAATTTTTCACAAAGTATCAAATATTTTTTAGGCCTAAATAAAATTCTTAGCATGTAGAGATTCATAATAGTTTTCAAGAAGGAAAAAAAAAAGCTACTTGAGAAATCAAATCAAAGCTGTCGGATAAAATGAAAATAAGATTGAAGGATATGATCGTATAGAAGACTGTTAGGGAATAAATCGGTGCGCAAATTCGTGAAACTTGTCAAATTTTACTCAACAAAATTGAGTTATTGTGTCCTTAATACTTTTCTATACTATCCTTGATCCTAATTACTATAAATATTTTTTTTATGAATCAAGAGAGTAAGGAAGGCATCAAAGAGAAGTTAGACATATCAACTAGATTGGCACCCTTTAGTTGCTTCCATCCTCTACCACCTACTTTGAAATTTTATTAAAAAAAGGAAAAATTGTACAAGAAGAGGACTAGGTAAATACCCCGTAAATAACAACAAAAGTGAGAATTAAGGGAATCTAAAATTCAGAAGAACATGTTTCTCCCTGTAAAAATACTGCTTAAGAAAAATATGTAAAGAATCCCACCAGACAACATATGAAATATTATGACCATGACTAGCCAGCTTATCAGTATAAGCATCGAAGCCTCTAATATTCCAATAGAAGACCTTCATTGAGTTGGAGGAGTAATTGCATCCTTAGACCGGAATTTGTAGGAAACTCGATAGAGTTCTTTTTTTCTGATTTAAGGTGTAAATTGTTCATTAGAATCTTTTGTCTCTTCAACCAAAATGTGTTGAATCAAATTTAGATCCTTTTGTAGAACCGGACATATACAAGTTGTTGCACTTGCTATAAGCAAACATTTGAAAGAAGAAAAAGAACTGGCAAAATTATTTTTGTGGTCCCTTTGATTTAATTTTTTGTAACGATTTTATCATTTATCTTATTTTCACATCATTGTGTCCTTTTGTATATAGATTTTCAAGATTCAAATCTATATTTTGATTTTCATGTGAGCTCTCAGTCATGTCTTCAAATATATAAACATTCACCTACGTTTGCATATGTAACTTAGATTTGAATATTGAAAATTCAAATACAAACGTATCAAAATGACCGAAATGACATTTAAAACAATAAATGACTAAATTGTTACATAAAATTAAGTTAAGCGACCAACAATATAATTTTACACAAGATTAATTTTTATTGTCAACAAATGTAAGTCTCATTTGAATTAATAGAAAAATTTATTATTTTTAAAAAATATATCTCTTATTAATACTATTTTGTGTAAACACTACCTATATTTTATAATATATGTAAAAAAAATCTTATAAATTGAGACGGGTGTAGTATTAAAGTAATAAATATTGTTGGAATTCAGAGTTTACATCTGTATTTTCTTTCATACAGTAGATTGTTGAGTGAATTGGCTGGTGTCTAAAATTATGTAGTATTCAACGAATTATCGGTTCAAAATAATTACATTTTAAAATTTCAACCGATTCATTTGAGACAATTCATTGCAAAAACAAAAAAAAAAATCAACATATAAACTTAGAAAGGCAAACTGATAAAATTGATCTCATGTCTACATGTTAACTCTCTAGTTTGTAGAGGGAGAAAAAATGACACCGATAATCTTTTTTTTCTGATACTTTGAGGAGAAGCACACTCACAAATCTCAAGTTAATATCATCAGACCAACCCAAGTGGATTATGAGACTAATAATCTAAAATCCGTCAAGTTAAATTATTTGAAACGATTCCTTTTCGTGAAGCTCATTACCCTCATTCTCAATCACTTGGTTATCTCATATGTACATTTTACTAGTAGTGATTAAGTTGTTTCTATTTTAAATTATTATTAATCCAAATGATAAATTCCTAATGTGAATAAGTTCTAGCGACCCATATGCAAAGCTTTTATTTAGTTTCGGCACATTACGTATAGTACCGTGCGTTGACATAAAAATATAGTTGGGTAGTAATAGTAGTAGGAACTTATGAGTAAGAAGAGACAAAATATGGATGAAAGTAAGAAGAGACAAAATTAGACAACTTATGCATATTCCACATGGACCCCATAGTCTACATTACTAATTCTAATTGCTAGTATGAGTCAATTAATTAGGCTAAAAATGAGTACGTGGTAACATGAACATACTCCATATATATGTACATATGAATGAATACGATGATCAATTGATCATGAAGTCATGGAAAGCTCTATGTATAGGATAGTTAGGACCTTAATTGTCCTTTACTCTTGTGTACCTGCTCTAATGCTCTCTATATAACCAAGCATAATTATTTCTCTTTAATTTAATTAAGGGCTTCTCTTGTTAGTTTTTGCCGGAAGTAGTAGGAACAAATTCTGCCCAATACTAATAGTTTATGTAGTAGCAATTATTATTTTTACATTATAGTTTTGACTTTTGATACGCATCCTTATTACACATGCATAATAATACTAATAATAGTCATGGAGATCGGAATCTGTGTTAAGGGAGGGTGAAACAATTGGTAAAGGTTAAACTAATTATCTTGCATTTCTTTTTTCTTAAAAAAATAAATTATATCCATGATAATTTGCACATTATTTTCTGTTTTGATAATTTGCGCATAATTTTCCTTGTTACTTCTTCTTTAGGGAAAAAAACATATTTCAAAATATTTTTGGTTTTTTAACCAATATTTTTATGACACTCATTAGCCTTCTTCATTTCTCAAACAAAAATGGTCAAACAGATTTTTTGTTGATCTGAATATATTATGATCAATAAAAGGCCACTCAGGATGTAAATATAAATACCACCTTACTTGATATATACTATATATTTAGAGGGTACAGTTTTTAATAGATTACTTGATGGGATAGAATTTATGATAAATGTAAAAACTTGAGATTGAGTCACATTTTTATAAGACAAGAGGCATCTTTGAATGCTAACAAGACTAAATTGGAAAACTACTAATCAATCAGCTGTTTCTAAAGGGATAAATTAATAAGCATAACAATCACTACTAAAAAATCAAAAATTAGTGAGGGAAAACGTGAAATCCCTCTCTAATTCCGTCACTAAATTTTGCGACCAAAGAATTTCTGAGGAATTTCATTTTTTCCGTCACTAATTTCCCTCGCTAATTTTGTTTTTTCTAGTAGTGAATGTTGTTTTTTTACTAAAGCATAACAAAGTTTTTTGTTATTCTAGTTTCTCATTGATTCCTTCTTGTTAGAATAATTTTATTTAAAATGTGTTAATATGAGTATATCTCTAAACGAATTACATTGGTTTGAAACGTTTCCTTACCATTTTTTATTAAAAAAAAAGGAAATATTTTAAAAATCATGTATTCTATTTTTTAAAAGTTGAAAATGAGTTGTTTTGAATAAAAAATTGTCGCTTCTTTCTAGATTTAATTCTTTAACAAATGATACTTAACAAGTGTCTAAAGACACATTTTATTCACAAAAAAAAAAGTGTCTAAAGACACATAATAAGATATAAAGCTGAGAATTATGTATATATTGTGGGAAGTAGGAAATGTCTTTTACACAGAGAATTTAAGGTAGCTCTCATATCATAAATGGAGGTTCAACATATAGCCAAGTTCTTTCAAGTTTCAAATTCCATCATACGCAATTTAGAAATGCCAATTATTATTAGTTGTTATCTGCCAATATCAATGTTACGTGAACCACCACATATGCCTTCTTCATGGTGCTACATTAAGTTTCTCCCAAGTAATTAAACTGTGTTTTAAAGTACTCCAGCTCACTTTCCATTTTAATATTGGAGGGATCAAAATTTATTTAAAGGTTGTAAAATTGATTTTATCATGGAATTATTTACATGAGATTTGGTTTATAGAATTGATTTTACGAAGTTAAAATTTTTGAATGTGTTTCTCGCTTTTCTCGCATTCCAATGTGGTCTCACCGTGATTTTAAGAGGCTAGTAGACACTACCGCATGCATACCAACGCTAAAATAAACAATTGCTTGGTAGTTTTTGGCTTCTACATTTTGTTTTTAGCCTTAAATTTATTGTAACTTATTTTTACTTGAATACATCCAAACATAAATCATTTTATATTATCATATCGTAGTCTTAAACTCGTTTTACTTCAATAATACTAATCTAAATCAAGCCAAAGTATGTGAGAAAGTAGTACGGTAAACAAATTCAATTTAGCGATCACCCTATAATCCAACAATTATTTCTACTTTCTCACATTATACTTTTGATTAGAGATGAAAACTATTGATTTTTGAACTCAATGTATATATGTTTGGATTAACATTGTAATTTTGATATAAGAGAAAAACTATTCTTAGAAATTTCACAAAGTCATGGCGTCAATATAATATAGTTTTGTCGATTTCACCATCAGTCCAGTATATGTTTGGATTGACATTGTAATTTTGATAAAAATTATTCTTTAAAACGTAGTTTTTTTGTATTCACCAAACATATTCATCAATTTCCTCTTCTGACTAGTTGATGCCTCCTTGGACACCAAATCCAAGTGTCCCAATTTAAGATCAACCGAATAAACCTCGTTTCTGATCCTCCCTACCATAGTAGCCAGTGTGATAAGTCAATTAAGTAACATTAAACAAAGACACACTTTTATACAAAGTAAAAGGTACACATACACATAAACTAGTTTTAAACTCCTTCAAAAAAACAAATAAAAACTAGTGATAAATGTTTATGGTCCATTATTCTTTGTGATCAAAGTATGAGACAACTTGGCCTGTATGGGCATATATAGGCCTAGGTAGCACCAAGTTGATGATGAAATGGAACAAACAATCCTCTGCTACTCCAAAACAAACACTTGCACTTGCATAACCAATAGTAGAACCAATTTTTCATTCTATTTAGCATTAAAAAAATTTATTCTTTGAGCCACAACAGAAATATACATCCAAGTATAGTAACTAAAAATCCTCACACCTTGCATGCTGTTTCGTCGTTTAACTAAAAATCCTCACCCTGCAGCTTCTATTCTACACTTTTCCCTATAGACTTCAATTTGGTTCTCTTCTTTTTTGTTGCTAACTTTATAAATTCCACAACAATTCAAAGAAGAAAACGACAATACAACAAGGCATTACTCAAACCAGACCAATATGTACATTCTCCAATTAAACAAAGCATGAGAAAAAAGTGGTATTTTCTAGTTCCAAGGTCAACCACATATAAGTCATGATTATTTTAGCAACTGAAGACAAAGCAAGAAACTCACTTTACCCTCAGAGTTTGTCTTTCTCATTAAGCCCTTTTCATCAACTATCCATTTTCAGAACAGAAAACAAAAACAAGGCATAAAGTAGAAGAAAAGGTAAAAACCATGCTTGCCCAAAAGCATCATAAAATATTTATAATAAGACTGTTACAAGATTATCCAATATTGCTTTTCAGAACATAGTAGCTAGAACCAAAAGTACATAGTAGTAACATAGTTTAACCTAGAAGCATCAAAACCCTAAAAAGTTCAACAGAAACTGAATCAACAAGATATATATAGAATTAACTATAGAAATTAGAAACTGAACTTGTAAAATTAATCCCAATTAACTACTAACTAATTAAGCATTTTGCATCCTGAGTGCAAAAGCATTAAGAAGCTCTTGATACTGAATAACAGAATTCTCAGCATGATTCACCATTATTTGTTCATTCCCAAGAGGTAGAGACTGAAAAGATCCATTATACCCATTATTAAAATTCTCAAACTGCTGCATATTGAAACCATTTTGATCAAACCCAACACCTGAAAATTCGTTCTTGGTAACACTTTTTCCAAACGTGTGATCAAACACAGGTGCAGAAGGAACAAAAGTGTCGCAGAAAGTTGTCTTTGGCAAAATTTCTGTCTTAATCTCTTGCTTAGGTTTTGGCAAAAACCTATTCACAATCTCCTCCAACAACCCTGAATCAGATGATTCTTTAGGAAAAAACTCAAATTCTTCATCAGTAGAAACTTTAGAACCATTATTTCCATCTACACCAGTGTTGTGATGATTGCTATTTGCACCCCCTCCACAAGAATTCGCCATACAACAACCAGCAACAAAACCAGAACCTGAACTAGTACAACTTTTGTTGTAAGAATAAGGAAAGTTGTCATGAAAGTGATTATAAGCAGAAGAAGAAACAAAAGAAGAGTTGGAATTTGAAGAGTTGATAAATTCACGAAACAGAAGCATGTCAAGTGAAGAAGTTGAAGGGTTTCTTTGGTGAGTAAAATCAACACCATGTGGTTCAGACCAACCACAAGAAGCCACGTGGCGGTTATGTGTAGAGGTTTTTTCAAAAGCTTGAGAATGTTTAGGGAAGTTGAAAGAAGGAAAAGTGGTGTTAGGAGGAGGAGAAGTAGGGTAAATAAAGTTTGTACGAGCTTTGAGACCACGCATGGCACGTGCAGCACAGTCATAAGCACGAGCAGCTTCTTCAGCAGTGTCGAAGGTACCAAGCCAGCGGCGTTCTTTGGACTGAGGGTCTCTTATTTCAGCTGCATAGCGGCCCCAAGGTCTGCGGCGTACTCCGCGGTAGCGGAGTGCACCGCCTCCGCCAGCAGCGGATGCGGTGTTATCACGTGTGGTTCTTTTGTTGGTAGATTTTTTTGTGTCGGGTTCTTGGATTGTTGGAGGTGTTCCATTGAGACGGTTGAGTGCTTCCTCCATTTTTTTAGTTGATGAAAGGTTAGAATTTTTCTTAGTTTTGAAAGGGAACGTTAGAATAGGGAAATGGGTTTTTTAGTGTCTTGAATTTGGTGCGGTTTGGGTGATATTTATAGAGGTGTCTTTGTGATGTGGGGAGGGAGAGTTATTGCACTCAGCAACTAAAGAGAGATTTGTTGTGGAACTAATTTTTTTTCTTTTTATTGTTTTTTTCTCTTGTGAGTGATAAAGAGAGAGGATGTTAGGAAAGTGATTGATTTGATCATGGAGTATAGTATGTCCTACACAATTACCATAATCATAAGAGAAGAATACCAAAATAAAAGAGAAGAAAAACAATTGAGTACTACTTTTGTATAAAAGAGGAGAAAAACAATTGAGTACAACTTTTGTTATAGATTTTATTTTCTATCTTGAACTATTGGTGTTTAATTATAATTATTATTTAATTATTAAAAAAAGAGGCATGAGGAATGATAAACAAATTCATTAATCATAAGTGTCACAGGTTTCAAGAAAAAAAATCATATGGGTTTGATCTTATAACTTTAAGGAAAATGTTTTTTTTTTTAAAAAAAACTTTAAAGAAAATGTTAAAGAGTGTTTCGGAACACTTTTTAAAGGCTTTAGATGTTAAAATTTTATAAAAATATGTATAATTAATGTATTGAAAATTGAAATAATTATTTTTTAAAGAAATAAGTTTTTAATTTATAATGCTTGAAGAGTACTTCGTCCTCCCATATTATAAGAAAAGAAAAAAATCACACTTATTAAGAAAACTTAAACATAGTAGTTTGTAACATAGTTTTTTGTGTTATCTTTGAAATAAGTTTTATACGAAGATATAAAAACAATTTTCATTGATAGTTGATTATAGAGAAAATGAAAAAGAGAGCAAATTGAATGCACTTTGCATTTAATTTTCCTTTGGAAAAGATAATTTTTTGAAAAAACATAATTAAATATGATAAAAGTTGGTCTTTTTTTTCTTATAATTTGGGACAAGGAAAATGAGTTTCTTTTATTATAATTTGGGACAGAGGGGGTATACATGGACATTTATTAGCAACACTCTAAATTTTAAGGATAAAGTTCAAATTTCATCTTTACTACTGTGGAATAAATGTCATTCCCCCGTCTCACAATATTAGTCGTTTAAGGGTTGTGCACGGTTGTTTAGTAAATGATTAATTGTGTTGATTTCAATGGTAAAATTAGTAGCATTACTAAAACACATTTATTAATTGTAGTTAGTGGAGTAATTAAGTTGGATGAAATTCAATAAATAAAGGTATAATAGTGGAGAAAAAAAAATGTTGCATTAGTATTGTGAAGTGATAATTATTTTGAAAAAAAGAAAAAATGCTAAAGAGATAATAATTGTGAGACGGGGGAGTATTTCAATTAATAATCTTTTGTTTTATTTTCATCTCTTTTATAAATAATTAAAAATAGTATAATAGTTTATTTTTTTGTGAAATGTTGTGTTAAAAGATTTTATTTTATGTAATGTCTCAAACAAAACTTTTATGATGCATTGTTGTACGATCATTATTTATAGGTACCTCTCAGTCTCTTGTGATGGAAATCAAAGAGGTAGCTATCTGTTTGAAACAACCCATTGTTTATTGTCTCTAACTTGATGATGATGCCAAAAGAGTAAACCCTCATTTAGGTCCTTGAAAGTGCACCTCGCTATCAGCCACATCCCTGGATCAATTAAATGAACTAAAAATTCCCCCAATGTCTGTTCCGTTAGTCAAATGCATCCAAAACGTTAACTTGGTGTTAACTGTGCTGATGTGTCCGTTATACTCATAGATGAGGGACCAAAATGACAACAATCATGTTTCTGCCTTCATCTTCTTCAATGCCCTCAATTCCTTCATCTTCTCCAACACTACTCATAAACTCATGTTCACCAACACCTATGCCCATAAATGATGATATTCAAAATCAAAATTCAAAATTGATTTACCCCTTTATCTTCTTCATCATCATCAATTCAAAATCCATAATCCAACAACCCAAAATCATAATAAAAATAAAAAATCTTAAATTTCCTCAAAATTCCATGGTTGTTCATGCTCAAAATAGAAACAACACTCTTGTTCTTCTCCTGTCGTGGTTATGGCAAGTTGGGTGAAATTAGGGCACACAATTTCAATTTAATTTATTTATAATTTCTGATTGAATGATTCCATCCAAATTGAGAAGCAACAGAGATGTGATCCAATCCAATAATTGAATTGAATCAAAGTAGGGTGATGTCGGATCGTACGAAGGTGGTGATGATTCGGCACTTGCCTCCAACAATTACACAAGACTCTCTTTTGCCCTTAATTGACTCTTCCTTCGTTGACCGTTACAATTGGCTCTCTTTCCATCCTCCCAAAATCACCAGGTACATACTTTTACTAATTATATTCTTCTTGTTGCTCAATTTAATTCAATTCAATTTTCTTACTTTCTTTCATTCAGCCACAAGCATTCATCATCATCATCATTCTCTAGAGCTTACATTGACTTCAATACCCCCGATGACGTTTTAGATTTTGCTCACTTCTTCATGCAACCTTTTGCATGTAGGGAGGTGTGTTATTACCCAAGTTTAGGCATTTGTTTCCTGCAAAAGAATAGAGAACAATTATTATGTCGATAATTGAGAGATAACAGACTTGATGGTTGATAGAGCAGAGATAATGATTGTAAAGAACTTATTTTTGTCTTTTGGAATGTTTTGAGATGGAGGGTATGAAGGAAGATGAAGATATGAACTTGTTAATTTTTTCCAGAAGATGGAGGGATATTACATTCATTCACGTCCCTCTCCAATCACACTTAACGTTCATTTAACGTTTTGGATGCATTTGACTAACGGAACAGACATTTGAGGAGTTTTTGGTTTGTTTAATTGATCCAGGGATGTGGCTGATAGCGAGGTGCACTTTCAGGAACCCAAATGAGGGTTTACTCATGCCAAAATAACCAATTATACTCAAAGTTTTCATAATCCATGGCATGATCAAATCAAGGGACCGATATTAAACTAAGACAAAATATGGTAATCATGCAATTGACGGTTAGTACTAAATGCATTTTGATTTTAGAAATATAGGGGAGACCGTTTAAGTTGGTTATAAACACAAATAAAAATGACTTAGGCACATACATATTGATAATAAAAATTTAAAAATAAAAGTAAAAATGATGTGATTAATTTATTCTTCTTTTAATTCTCTTCATTTATGTACCTGTGCTCAAATATTTTTGATTTGGGGTTATGCTCAAGTAAGAATTGTTCAATCTGAGTTATGGAAAATGTTTAATAAGGCTTTGTTTGAGTGTTTCGAGAGAAAGAAATGGAGTGCTTTTGGGAGTGGAAAAAAGAGGAGAAATTCGGAAAAAATTCATCTTTTTTGAAAAAATTGATTTTATTAGAATGATAAATTAATATTTATAATTAATATATTTTAATTTTAAAAAAAAGAATTCTAACGAGTGTCCTTGAGATATTGGTTAAAGTTCTAAAATACTCCCTCCGTCCCTCTATGTAAGTTCCCTTTACATTTTTCACATTTCCTAAGAAAAGTTGTCAGTGTAATTAATGTGTCTGTTTTGTGTATTAATATTACCAAATTATCATTTGTTCGTATGTGTACTAAATTTGAATTTTCATATTTCAAGACAAATTAGTAATATTAATTAGGGGTATGTTTAGGAAAAAATAATAAATACATCTAGTAATTTGAAAAGGGGTTTACATTTATGGACAAAAATAAAGTCAAATGAATGCTTAAATATAGGGACGGAGGGAGTAAATAAGTTTGCATCAATAACTGATGTAATTATTGATAAGACAAAATTAAAAAGTTGTATTTCCAAGACAAAGTTCTACTATTAAGGGATTAGTTAAACAATTCATTAGCAAGATTATTTTAATAATATTATAACAACATAGATTAAATTTTTAAAAAAAATCATATAAACCCTGCAATGCAACTTTGAATTCCTCCAAATGAAGAGGATGTTGTTTTATGCACCAAAAAAAAAATAACTCATCAAAGTTATTCCCTCTTATTGTCTTTTACTTTTTTCACTTGCTCCTTTTTTTAAAAAACTCTCTTCTCACTTCTCCAAACTCGTAAATAAAACCTAAGTGTGTAAAGATATTTGTTAAAAAATATATAAATAATATATTTCATTTTAAAACGGTGCATTCAACATTTTTAAATTACTCCTCTTAATGAATCGTGACTCTTTTCAAAATTGTGTTTTTTCCCTTCATTTTTCTTCCGCTATTAATTAATGGGTTAAATATGTTTTTTGTCCTTATATTTTGCCCTTCTTTGACAAATAGTCCTTACATTTCATTAAATGTTTTTAAAATTCCTACATTTTTCCTCCGTTAGCACAAATAGTCTTTCCTGTCAAATAATTAACGAGAAGCTGACGTGGCAGCTAGTGGGTCCCATTTTTTAAGGGTTGAATATGTTTTTGGTCCTTAGATTTTGCGTGATTTTGAAGAATATTCCTTACATTTCAATAAATGTTTTTAAAATCCCTATATTTTTCCATTGTTAACAAAATTGGTCCCTGTCGTCCATTTTCGCTAACCGGACAAACGGAACATGCCACATAGATGCCACCAAGAACATTTTAGTAATTTCCAATAAAGTGCAGAGGCATAATTGATTTTTCAGCTGAACCTTCTCTCTCATCTTCATCCTCTCTCCGCGTTTTCTCTATTTCTCCCCAACCACCATCAGCCTCACACACCCATCCTCAACCACCACCGTCCTCTCCACCATCGATTTGCTCAGATATGTTCTCTCTCCTGTCACTGCCAGCGACATCCTCTTCTCCCTCACGCTGTTAGGGAATCATTCAAACTGCAAGTGACAATGACAGACCAGATCGAAGTTAAAGTTGGAATTTTTGTGAATAAAATCTTGGGTAAAGGTGAATTAGGCCCATGCACTTTATTGGAAACTACTAAAATGTCCTTGGTGGCATCTATGTGGCATTTTCCGTTCGTCTGGTCAGTGAAAATAGACGACAGGGACGAATTTTGTTAACGGTGAAAAAATGTAGGGATTTTAAAAACATTTATTGAAATGCAAGGATTATTCTTCAAAGTCGCGCAAAATATGAGGATAAAAAACATATAACCCTTAAAAAAAAGGGGGTCAACTAGCTGTCATGTCAGTTTCTCGTTAATTATTTGACAGCAGGGACTATTTGTGCTAACGGAGGAAAAATGTAGGAATTTTAAAAACATTTATTAAAACGCAAAGACTATTTGTCAAAGAAGGACAAAATGTAGAATCAAAAATATATTTAATCCTTAATTAATTTACTCGGTTGACCGAGTGATATTGAGGCCGTGCATGTCTTGATTAACATACTTTTTGAAAATAAAATGACAGCACCTAAACGTACCATGCATAGTTTTGCTTAAAATCCAAAGTTTATTATAAAACGTGTTTATGTCCCATTTTGTCTGTTTTTAGAGTTTAATAATCACTGATTTTGTATAGTAGAGTACAATACATTCTGTAAGTTTAAGAAGCGACTTTGTCTACTGTGCATGCATGACATGATGACAATTTCTTATTTGTCATCACATTATACTCTACAGTGTTCTATTCTGATTTATGTAGGATGGATATAGGTTACTTAGATGATCTCAAATTTCAAAAAAAACATTACTATCCAATGAACTTTTTGCGCATCTCTAACTTAACTAGGGCTAGTATTGCCGGACCACTATCGTCCTACATCCGAAGACTTTTAAAAGGCAACTGTTGCCCAACCCCACTTGTCTCCTTCCTGCTTTTTCAAGTCCAATATGTCACCTCAATGAATATTGTAATATCATCCTATATTATCATCAAATAACCCAAATTAATAACCATATATGCCATATTAATATTACTTCTTTTAAAATTTCAATTCAACCTTTTTTTTACGTAATGTAAATCGGATATAATAAGGATACCCTATTAGATGATATATTCTTATCAAAAGAACGATATCCGACAAGCAACAATGATGTTGATTAGTGGCGTTGGCAGAAACCTAATAAAGGGGTTCAAACTTTTGAATCTTAATAATTATAATAATATATAAAAATAAGACTATTCGACATTTGTTGTGCATGACAACAAGAAAATTTATTTAATCCTCAAATGTGTTTTTTTTTTTGCTCAATTTTGCCATAAAACTATTCACAAAATAGACATAAGAGATGTGTTTGCAATTTTGATAACTTTAAAGACTAAAGTGACAATATCTCACATATCATATGTTCAAAATAGTTGTTTTCCTATTTAAAGACAAAAAGAGAGAAATGATAATTATGAAAATTGTTATGATGTTATGAGTCAAGATACTTTAACATCAAACATCAAGTTTTTTTATACTAAATATTACCCGTTGATTTTGTTTGATCGGAAGCCCGGTATTTATTTTTCTTAAATTCGTTCTTCCTTCTTTTTTATTTTTTTTATTTTAATACTCAATTTTTATAGGGTTAAGTATGTTTTTAGTCCCTACAAAATTATAAATTTTCAAGTTTAGTCTATAAAATTTCAATTGTAATTTTAATCCTTCATAATATTGTAATTTGTAATAATAGTCCCTATTTTAAAAACTTTTTACAAAAATAGATATTGTTAGTCTTCCAAAATAGTTCCTATAAAATGCAAACAGGGATTAAATGTGAATAATATTTTTCAGGAACTAAACTTCCAGACTTGTAATTTTGAAGCAACTTAAAACATATTTAATTCATTTTTATATATTTTGTTCCTCCACATGTTGTCGGACACATTCAAAGACTTGTATCCTTGTGTAACATACAAACTCAAGGTGAATGGTGCAGGCTATATACTTGAGGGGATTCAAGACACATAAAACATAGGATTTATAGGAGTAAATTGAAGAGTTGAGGGGCTTCAGCTGCATCCCCTGGATGTAAGCTGGCTCCGCCCCTGATGTTGATGATGAGTTGGAGGACACATAACATTGTGACAATTAAGTCAGGTAATGGAGAGTGGCAAGTTTTTAGATAATGAATGTGTATTTGAGAGAAGGTTTGAAGTCTCTTTTTAATCAGTTGTTGATATGGTTGTTGAAGACTCATGTAGGAGTTGTTACGAGTGGTGGGTTTGTATCTGTCGAACATTGTCTGTCGTTGATGATTAAAAATGTTATGGATTATCGGGAATCCTAAACTTTTGTCTGTTCAGCATCATCCGATGAAGAAGCACATATGCATCAGTTGGGCCTTTACAAATTTTGGCCTATGTTTGATAAAGGGTTTTTTTTAGCTAAAGATATGTTTTGGGTCTTTTCGAGATTGGGCTTCTGCTTAGTAGGGCTTGTACCTGGTAGAGGTTTGGGCATGGAAATCCTTTATTTGCGCCTATTGGACAAGATGAACGACGAAAAGATCTTCATGACATCAGAATGTGCGATAATGCCCATGTGATTTCTCATATGTTATTTTCATATGATTATTTCTAATTTTTAAGGGCGATGAGCGTGGAGCGAGTGTCATGTAGAATATATTAACTACTTACGAAACCACTTCTCGACAAGCAATAAGCTAACCAAAATCAGATATGTGTTATAGTAGCAGTGTCCCAACATATTTGCATAATGCATTTACTAATATCCTAGGGGGTCAAAGCTTTCATCAGAACAAGAGAGTATCTTAGACTTTTGTCGATGGTTGGTCGAAGTAAAGAAGCGACCTTTAGAAAGAGAGTTAATGATTAAATCAGTCATTTAATCCATTCCTTCCTATGTTCTAAGCATCTTTCTCCTCATGAGTTCTCTAGTTGATGCTATAGAAAAAATGTTTAACGCCTTTTGGTGGGGGCATGGAGAATCCTCAAGACGAAGTATACACTGGATATCATGGGAACATTTGTCAATTCACAAAAACATGGGGGGATGGGGTTCAAATATTTTGCTTCGTATAATGTGGCTATGCTTGGTAAACAGGGCTATAAATTCCAACTAGATCGCAATAGCCTAGTTACTCGGTTATTTAAGGTGCGCCATTTCCTAAATAGTGATTTTATTGGGTCAAGAATCAGGAGTAATCCAGGTTATGTGTGGCGTAGTATTTTTAGTGCGAAAAATGGTAGTGAAAAGGGGTGCAAGATGGTGTGTTAGTACTAGTGCAAAAATCCCCCTCTTCGGTGATCTGTGGATCAAAGACGATTTGTTCCTTTCAACTGATGTCCCTGTATATGCACCTTTGGCTCATGTGAAGGGGATGAATATTATAGACCAAGCTAGCAAGCTAGTCACAAAGCATAGATTGGTTTGGAAGGCTGAGTAAAATGATAGATACGTCATTCGCAGTGCTTACCAAATATGTATGAATGAAACTATTGACAATACTTATTTGCATAAATCAGGTCATTGGGATTTAATTTGGAACATTAAAGATCCCCAGAATAAAAAAATCTCTTGTGCAATGTGTCTCGGGGCAGTTTTACCACTTGAGCACGGCTTAGTAGTAGAAGTGTTTTTGTCCAACCAAATGTGTAATTTGTGGAAATAATTATGAAGACACCATTCACGTGATATTGGAATGTCCGGGTGATGTGGATGTTTGGTGCACAGTGAATTTATGGGAACGCAAAACCTAAAATGTTGGAAATAAACTGACAAAACTAACGTTTAGGTAATACAGCGTGCAAAACAGTTGATGGAAGAACAAAAACGTACGCAAGCGATTCACTCAGACAGTGCAACTCCCTCTAATTCTGATCCACACGGGCCAACACTTACATCGTCTCAATGATGGGTAAAACTGATATCTGAAAGGTATAAATGCAATATAGATGTCTCATTCACCTCATCGCTTAATAAGGTGGCAAGTATAAATTAAGTGCCCTTGGAACACTTATTATGTAAATTTTAAAAATAATGCATTCAATTTAAATCAACTTTTTTAAAGTTCAAGATTTATTTTCAATGCAAAATTTTCATTTCTTACTTTCCCAAGGACATTTTTTAGTTTAACTTAAAAATAAAAGAAAAATGTTAACAAATACTCCCTTCAGTCCTATTTACAAGAAACAATTGACTTTTTAGATACATTGAATAATTTATGTATCTAGTCTATAATCTAAACTAAATACATAATTTATTCAATTTATTTAAAAAATCAATTGTTTCTTGTAAAAAGGACTAGAGGGAGTATCTTCATGACATTCTTTTAGGTCTTTATAAGATATATTTTTATATAAATTTGTATATAATTATAAATTTAAACATTTAATTTTCTAATGATTCATTTTTAATTTATAGTAATTCTTAAAAAATGTTCGATCACTCACCCAAAATAAAATATGTTAGTAATTAATGGAAGTGGCATTTGATTGTTGGTGATTTGTGACAGCTAAGCACACTTCACCTGTAGTAATTGATTGCCATCGCCTATTTCCAAGAGAGCAAGAAAGGATACAATTTTGGGGTGAGATTGGGGAATGAACCATGCCTTTTTCGGTCGTCTAAAAGTTTATGATTGAAAAGAATTTCCCAACCTACTCTCTCCGTTTCTAAATATAAGTAATATTGATTTTTTATGTTCATTTAATTAATGTTGTATGTGGTCTATAATATGAACCATATATATCATTGATTAAATGAACCTAAAAAGTTAATTTTGCTTATATTTAAAAACGGAGGGAGTAGTTTATTACGAGCAGAGAAGTTGCTATGATTGAAGATTTCTGATTTGGGTCATGTTAACTTATGCTCTAAGGGCACACGTTAAGGAATTCAAAAAGAGACATTTTGCACTGAAAAACATAATATTTTAACTTTTTAAAAGTTGACTACACGATTTTTGATGGGTATATTTCTATAATGAATTCCTTAACTACATTTGTCTTCTGATTTTTACGAAGCTGTCGTTAATTACGAGTAGTTTATCCACTACTCCCACTATTTCATGAAAGGGTTTGTCTAACATGTGCAATATTGCACATGTTAAGGTAACTAAAAGTAGTATCTTTTCATTGAAAACCAACAATTATTGATTAAAAGTTACATATTTAATATAAAAAACACAAGTTTCAAGTCAAAGTTACTACTTTAAACTTCTTAACATGTGCAAATTTGCACATGATAGAAAAACCCTTCCTGAAAATGCAAGGAACAAGTTTAACGAAAGATGAGGGGAAAAAAATGTAGGATTGCATTTTTATTAAAAAAAACAACAATTATTTATTAAAAAGTTATATATTTAATATAAAATATACAAGTTCCAATGCAAAGTTACTAATTTAAACTTGGGTTAATATGTTTACCTCCGGTAATATTAGTGATTTCCGTTTACCCCCTGTAAAAATAATTTGTTTAGATTCTAATTCTGTAATTTGAAGATTATTTAGTTTTCGACCTTCATGAACTTTGACTATATAAAATCGATGATATGATATGGGGTAAACAAAAATTCTCTCAAATTAAAGGGGTAGAAAGTACCTTAAATGTTGTAATATGATGTCATGAAGGTCTAAAACCAAAGAATCTTAAAATTACAGGGTTGAAATCTAAACAATTTTTTTACAGGGGATAAACCGGAAATCACTAATATGAAGGTAAACATGTATTAACCCATTAAACTTTTTAACATATGCAAATATGCACATGATAGAAAAACTCTTCCATAAAAATGCACTCCTACATTTTTTTTTCCTTTTTTTTACAAATGTACTTATTTTTAACCATAGTTTTATTATTGAGAGAAATTTAAAAAAGAAAAATATAAATGAACTTGAAATGTTATTCAATTCAAAACGGTTAAGTATGAATTCTAATTGCTTATTTTATGAAAAATGATATACTTTGACATCAAAATTTTAAAGTCAAATGTGATGTAGTCTAATTTTAATTTAATTGTTAAATACATTTAAGTTGTAAAATCTTTCATAATGAATATAAGGAAAAATTATGCGTGAAAAATTGATATAACCACGTGTAACTTTGATATAACCACGTGTAACTTTATTTCTTTGGAGTAGTCATAAATATCATGTTTTTATTTTTTAACAAAGCTGACAACATTCATTTTAACACTCATTCTTTCATCGAATGAATACATATTAGTCAAAGAAAACTTTGAGAATGGATTTCATATAAAATATCGAAACTCGTATATGGAGTTTTAATCCAATTAAAAGGATGGTAGACGGTAAAAAAATGTATTAAAATAAGTGTTGTTAACATTTATTTTTTAGGCATGTTTGTGTTTTGGTGCAACATTTATTTGGATACAAACTTAAATAAAAATGACTCAGATACACACATATCAAATTATATATTGTTTACTTATTTATAAAATATACTCTGTTTAATTCCTTTTTATTTTACTTTCATTCACTCATGTGGGTATACTTAAAATCTTTATATTTGGGTTTGTGACCAAGTATGAATAGGCATGTGTTTTGATCTTCATATAAGTAACTTCTATATGTAAGCCAACAAAAGATAACACTATCTGTCTTAAATTAAGTGTTTCTTTTGAGTTTTATAAGATTATTAAGAAAATGGTTAATAATGTTGATTTTGATGGTAAAATATTTTTTATTTACTAAAATATATTTTATTAATTATAGCTACCAGAGTAGTTAAATGATTAAAAAGGACAAATAATTTAAATCAAAGAAAAATGGTACTCCATCCGTCCTATAATAAGTGAGTAATTTGCATAAAAATATTATCTAAAAAAATTGAGCCATTTCACTTTCCAATACAAAATTAACTACTTTTTTTCCAATTATAACTCTAATTAATACTATTTTTATCACTCTCAATTTACATATCATACTTTACATTTATGATAAGAGGAATGGCCAATAAGTGACAAGACACTCAAAATCATTTTTCTTTCTTTCATTTATGCCAAATGTTAACTTGTGTCTTCAAGGACACATGTTTAGGAACTCATTATAAAAATATACTCCCTCCGTCCCAAAATGTATGACGTTTTGGGTATTTCACACATATTAAGAAATGCAATTAATATTGTGTGGAAAAGAGATATTATGAGTTGTTTTACAAAATTGCCCTTAATAAATAATATGGGAAAGATAAATGAAAGAATTGAAAGAAGAGAGAGTAATAAATAGTTAAGGTTATAATAGGAAAAACAACATTAATGTTGCATTGGTATTGTAACGCGACATATAATTTGGGACAAATTTTTTTCTCTAAAGCGACATACAATTTGGGACGGAGGGAGTATTCAATTTGATGATGAGACAGTAAATTAGGTGACATAACATGAAAATGAATGACCTAATGCATGTTAGTTGAAAAGTTAATGTATATGGCCAAAATTTTTAACCATATACATTAATTTTTTAGCTATCTATTTTGCTTATATTTTATTTCGAAGAGAATATATCTTTTATATTTCTCTAAGAGCAAACATTTGTTGTATTTTTATATAAAGAACCGAAAGAATCTACACACAGCTAACACACGGTTCCTTCTACTAATTACTAGTTCGACAATTTTCTTGTTACTTTCAAACCACTTTCTCGTATCCCATGTTCCCTTATTCGGTGGGTCTCTCTTCTATTCAACCTTCAAACTTTCCCAAATCTAACACAATACAAACCCTTTTCTTCTAAACCATGAAAAACCATTTCAAAGACCCAGATCACAACTCTTCTATCACTTTTTCAAAGCTCATCACTTTCTTCTTCCTCTTAATCACAATCTCTTACCTTTTTTATTCTCTTAGATTTGTCACTCATAACTATGATTGTGATAATATCCAAAACCAAAAACCCATCATTCATAGCCACACAAATTTACCAACACAAAAACCATTTGAAGAAGATGAAGAAAAACAAACAAAAACAAACATTTCTCATATAGTTTTTGGAATAGGTGCATCAGCAAAACTATGGAAAAAGAGAAAAGAATACATCAAACTTTGGTGGAAACCAAATCAAATGCGTGGCATTGTTTGGTTAGAACAAAAAGTGAAAATTGATTCTAATGATGAAGATCTCTTACCACTTTTGAAGATCTCAGAAGACACAACAAAATTCAAGTACAAAAACTCAAAGGGTCATAGGTCAGCTATAAGGATTTCAAGGATAGTGTCAGAAACTGTAAGGCTTGGAATGGAAAATGTGAGATGGTTTGTGATGGGTGATGATGATACATTTTTTGTTGCAGAGAATTTGGTTAATGTTTTGAAGAAATATGATCATAATCAATTTTATTACATTGGTAGTAATTCAGAGAGTCATTTGCAGAATATTTATTTTTCTTATAATATGGCTTATGGTGGTGGTGGATTTGCTATAAGTTATCCTTTGGCTGTTGCTTTGGAGAAAATGCAAGATAGGTGTATTCAAAGGTATCCTGTTTTGTATGGTTCTGATGATAGGATTCAAGCTTGTATGGCTGAGCTTGGTGTTCCTCTTACCAAGGAGAAAGGGTTTCATCAGGTTAGTTCACTATTCCATGACTTGTTCCTTTTTACTTGTCGCTTTTGTTTGAAGTCTATCTCTGAACTTATCTCAATTGATAGGAACATTACATGATATATATAAAGACGAGAGTTCGAACTTAGACATCCCACTTATTCATCGTATAGAGTGAAATTACTAGTCACTAGGTTCCTAGATGACAAAAATTAACAATGTAGGATAATTGGGGAGAAAGCATAATACAATCAATTAATCAAGTAATTTTCATTTTGTTTCAACATGGGTCTGGTATTTCATCGAGAGATAAATAAAATCTCAAACAAAAATTTATATTGATTTGGCTAACTCATGAGTGGAATCGGAAATTTAGCTATTGGGAGATGTGGAAAAATTGAATCCAATGATAAGAAAGAGAAAGTGGTGATTTTTTGATCATATTATTGACTATAAATAAAATAAACAGAATTAGGAAAGAAAAATTAGGTTCAGTTCCCTTAAAAAAAAATTCTTGTTAACGAGTGTCTTAAGGATATTTTTTAAGAATTCTTAATAAAGAAATTATTCTTTAAAATAATCAAAAACTCTAATTTCCAATACATTGATTTCATAAACTTTGACAAAAGCTTATTATTTAAAGTTACTAAACAATGCCCTAAGGGCTCTTCAGGTTCAGTTTTTTGTTGACAGAATTAGCTCACTTTGTTTTTGACTATAGGTTGACTGTTAATAACTTATAACTTAATTTACAAAGTTACTACAAGTTTTACGTTTTTATTACTACGATAAACTTGTTTGTTAGATAATTTTTTTTTATTAATTGGGTAGTAGTAATTTTTTATTATTTGAAAAAAATTGCTTAAGATTTTTTCGTATTTATTTATTTATTGAGAGGAGATTTTTTGTATTTATTTATAGCATTTTCCTTATTTATATAACATTTTAATATGAGTGATGTATATTTGAATATGTTTTCTTATTAGTGACACAAGGAATTTTTTTTTTTGAAGAATAGTGACACAAGAAATTAAAAGGGTCAATTTGTGATTTTTTTTTTTTAATTTTTACTAAATTAAACACAAGACATGCCTATTGAAGAAATTTGTGAAGAATTTTTCTGTATTTATCTATGTAATGGACTTTCCTAGAATAATCTCTGGACGTAGAGAAATTTGAGAGGCAGATGTAATATTTATTGTTTAATATAAAAATTTTAATACTAGTAAAAAATGTGCTACTTGTCAATGGATACACAAAGATGCAAAAAATAGAAAAAGTCACTACCGTTAGATGTAGCAATAGCAGAAGAAGACAAACCAGTAGATGCTAAATGTTAGATGAGTAATATTAAATGAATGAAACGTTTTCTTTTAGACGACCTTAGAAGAAAAGGGTCAAATAATTGTTTCTGATAAATGTATGGCCTAGATCATTTAATGCTATTTACTGATGTGGTTGAATTTTTAAGCCATAATATTGACAGAAAATGTGCAAATTTGACCATAACTTCAAATAGTTTACGTATTTTTTAGGCTATACGTATTGGTTGACAGAAGAAATAGTGAAGAGAGAAAGAGTAGGATACGAGGGAAACATGTATGTTAAAAAAAAAATAGATTTGATGTATTATCCACATGAGTTGAGAGATTTGGGATCAAGATTTCATAGTCAGATATCTCAAATTCACGAAATCAATACATCAAGTATCGTTAGATTAAGATAAGACGATTTTGATTTTAAGGTGAATGGTTTTAGATTTCAAAATATAATTTTTTTTTTAAATTTATGACTTGAATGTAGGGATATATCTCAACTACACGGATCAAAATATCTCATTCCTATTTTTGTGCTGGTTACTCACTCTTTGGCATTTCCACTGCCACAAACTTAACTTTTAAGTAACTCACTTTTGATTTCAATAGTGCAATGCATAATAACTTAGATTAGATTAGGTCCTATAAGTTACATTTCGCTATTTTGTTAATTGAAGGTTTGCCATTCATGAAGGACATATACTCCCACAACTACGGTTGCCCATAAGATTCTCATTTACATTGTTTTCTTTTCTTTATTTAAAAATTTAAGAAGCTTCATTTTGTGGTGAACATCTAAAAATAGTACTAGCATATACGTGTCACTCTGCTAATTTTCATGTGCATTGAGATTGATGTAGTTGAACCAACACCACTCAAATTGTGAACGAGGAGACAAATTTAATATTAGCACCACTTACTCACACATTAAAGCACGTCACAATCCCACCATAAATATCTATGCCACAATTAGCTTCATCATTGGTTAACTCTTGTCAATTGTCGGTCATTATAATACTATGACCTTTTCTTCATTTTCCACTTCACCTAAAAGACCCTACACAATATCAGTGAAATATTAATATTATTTCATTTATTATCTCTTTAACTATTTATCACTCTTCCCTAAAAAAAACTATTTATCACTTTTTTTTTAATTTATCTTTCTCACACCATTGGTGATGGGTATTTTTGTAAAATATCTAATAATATCTCTTTTTTACACAATTAGTTACATTTCATAATTTAAATGCGAGGATCAATACGACTTATAATTTTGGGCGAAAATGGAGAGTACTAATATTGTCTACTTTAATCAAGTTGTCACACACCATTACAAACGCGTTGTGAATCTAGATCCAACATATGATTACTTTGTTTTTCTCATGTTCATTGGTTTAGTTGGTTTAACAGCACATTTTATAGTTTAGTCATTATCTATATTATTAAACTTCCGCATAATTTGACAATAGTTGGTTGGTTTGACAGCACATTTTCAACTTTACTCATTATACATTATACATTATACGTTGCTCATAATTTGACATTGTTTTGTGTTGAATTTTGCTAGTTTGATGTATATGGGAATCTATTTGGGCTTCTAGCAGCCCATCCTGTGACACCATTGGTATCCCTCCATCATTTGGACGTAGTCGAGCCCATCTTTCCAAATGTTAGCCGGGTCCAAGCCCTAAAGCGGCTTACAGCGCCCATGAATTTGGACTCGGCCGGACTCATTCAACAATCCATTTGCTACGACAAAACACGGACTTGGACCATATCCGTGTCTTGGGGCTATGCGGTTCAAATATATCGGGGAATTTTCTCTGCCCGAGAGATGGAGATGCCTGCAAGGACCTTCCTAAATTGGTACAAGCGAGCCGATTACACTGCTTATCCATTCAACACACGCCCTGTCAGCCGAAATGTTTGTCAGAAGCCATTTGTTTATTACTTGTCTAATGCAGTATATGACAAAGATACAGATGAGACTGCAAGTCGATATGTACGGGTTCAATCAAATCCGGATTGCAAGTGGAAAATGGAGGATCCGAGTCAAATCAAATTGATAGTGGTTTATAAGAAAACCAACCCAGATTTGTGGGACAAGGTAATTTCAAATTTCTCTAATTCAAAAACCTAAATGTTGTCACTTTCTTTTGTTTGTGTGCGCGCGCTTTATTTGACATAAAGTTGAATGAAAGTGAGAGTTGGCTACTGAAATTGATATGGTTTTGTGTTTTGAGCAGTCTCCAAGAAGAAATTGTTGCAGGATTCAAGATGCAAAAAGGAAAGGAACCATGGTGATTGATGTGGGAGAATGTAGAGAAGATGAAGCTGTTGAATTGTAGACTTCTTAACAAAATTATTTGGTAAATTTTTTGGCCGCAAATGAAGACAAGGATGAGTGCTTGAAGTCCAAATTACTTGACTTTTTGCTTTAGAGAAAGTGTAATTGTTTTGACCAAAGTTCATAGTTTTAGGAGGATCTTATACTTATACTAATACTGCATACAGATTGTCTAACAATGAAGAATGAGATTCAAAAATGAAGAATGAGATTCAAAATTTTACAATTTAACCTTATTAGACAAACTACCACCATATTTGAGTCTTCAATATGTATCATCTGCCCAATGTTTAGGAATAAGTGGTGGGTTTTGAACGGTATAAACAAAATAAAACTATCAATTGGGGCACAGGTCACAACATTTTGGAATTGCTATGGGTTGTGCCAAATTAAGGACAAATTCTATCACCAAATCGTTAAACTAATGATTAGATGTGTTGTTTTTTTTTTGAAGAAAAAGAATTATTTTCTGTCATTGACAATTATAATAATTAAATCTTATTTATCAAAAGTTTCGACGAAATAAAATTTACTTTTTTTGATTTTTTTCTTGGTCAAGTAGCATAGTGGTTAGAGCTCACACAATTAAATTGTGGAGAAGTGGAGTGTCCGGGGTTCGAACCCCGGCCCCGTCATATAATATGCAATATCCCTACCAACTGAGCCAAGTTCACGGGGATACTTTTTTTGAATTTTTATTACTCATAATAAAGAATATTTATTATTTTTTATGAGAAAATGTTAAAAATTTAATATGATTTTTATAAACAATAAAATGAATGTTTTTCTTATGAAATGATGTTTTCTAAAATATAAATATTGACAAATAGCTTTTTATTTCATAAAATAATCATTAATTTACAAATTTATGGAGCAGAAGTACATGTACATCTCAATTTATAAGGTGTACCGTAGAAGTTCCCCATATTAAGTGGACATAACCCACATCTTAAAGAAATTAGCACGAGAAATAATATGAAATTAATTTATAACTATCTTTTTTTTTATAAATAATTTATATTTTTGCATTTAATATTTGTGTGATATATTCATTTTTTCTCTATTTTTTATGATGTTGTATGTAACATGACCTTTTATTTTATCATGAAAGAATCAATGTTAGTATGTTAATTTGTTTTTTTTTTAAGATAGACGAAATGACAAAGCTATTATAAACTCACACACATAAGTGGAGATACCGTGGTTCGAATCCCAGTCATGACATCCGACTTAACAATTTCGATATTTTTGTCAGTTGAGGTAGAACTTATGGATTAATTTTTAATTTATGAGTATATGCTATAGATGAAAATGGAATATAAGAACACTCTATCTATTCACTCCTTATCTTTCTCACCCAACCACCAAGTCAATAATATAACTCCCTAATTATTAAAAAAAAAAAACTCCGTGATTATTAAAAAATAAATGTAATAGCAATAGAGATGAAAAAAAAAAAATTCTAATTTATTCGCCACTAACTTAGGGGATGCTTGGGGTGGTAGCAGGTTTTCGGGGTTTTGGTTCTTGAGTGGAAAAGGTAATGTTGAAAACAACATGTTTGGTTAATATGGGGCTGAATTGATTTTTTAATTAATATGAAAACAATTCTATGGCTCATGATTTTGTTTTTGTAACGCTAACATAAAAAAACATGTTGCTATTGATGGTTGTCAACGACTACTTCAACCATTTCTAACCATCGTTGATCACCACTCTGACCACCACCAACAACCACTTCATCTATCTCCATTATCCAATCTAACCAACACTGCCAACATGATCATCACTCTAACCATCGTAAATGACCACTTCAACCACCGCTAACCTTCACTCTGATTGCCATCGATCACCACTCTATCCACCTCCAATCACCAATTCGACCATCAATCTGATATAAGCAACCACTATTACGATCATCGACGATCACCACTCCATCCATTACAATTCCAACCACCACCTACTACCATTCTAACAACCCTATGACCACACCCAACCACCACATTGGTGACCATCGATTACCACTTTGAAAACTACCAACAACCATCACTTCAACCATTCGTAAATGACCACTTCAACCACCGCTAACCTTCACTCTGATTGTCATCGATCACCACTCTATCCACCTCCAATCACCAATTCGACTATCAATCTGATATAAGCAACCACTACTACGATCATCGACGATCACCACTCCATCCATTACAATTCCAACCACCACCTACTACCATTCTAACAACCCTATGACCACACCCAACCACCACATTGGTGACCATCGATTACCACTTTGAAAACTACCAACAACCATCACTTCAACCATTATTATTAGAATCACTACTAAATAGAAACGTTATATATTTGTAATATTTTGTTGCTTTAGAAACTTAATGATATGAATTGTTTGGATTAAGACATGTTCTGATGAGTTCCGGTGAGTCTGACTTAGTTGTTAGAGACAATACATCATATATGTTGGGGTTGAAGTTCGAACCCCGAACCCCAGATGTTCCACTTATTCATTTTGGTAAAGGTTAATTTATAACAATTAGACTTGCTTACAAACAAAAAAGACATGTTCTGATAAATATTTCATATTTAAAACTAATTTTGGTATTTGAAAATTTCAAAGCCTAAAACAGGAAAACACCCCTTAGCTAATTCCTTGTAGCTGACAAAATTTAAAGCACTTCTCTTTTAATTTTCGTCACTAATTATTTAATTTGTGGTTACATTTGTTAAAAAATAAAAATTAAACTCTATTAAAATCTATAATATTTTTCGCGTTAATCCACCTCTGCCGAACAAATTTTCTGGTTATATTGGGTCAAAATAATATTCAACTCAAACTTTTTGTCTAATCCACATTTTGTATTAAACGGATTGGATCAAATCAAACCTATTAAGCTTTGTCTAGTCTTCCCCTAAAAAAACCTTTGTCTAATCTTATTTTAACAAAGACAACGTTATTACTTAGCAACTAACGAAATCCACACTCAAATAGGAGGGGGTGCAAATTACATAAGGAAGACAATCAAACCGAACACAATTAATTGGGCTAATTGATGGCCAATCAAGCCAAATTATGATGAAAATTGCTTTTTTGACATAAAAACTTCACATTGACACAAGTAATTTACGTTAGGGCCTCTAGCGGTAGTTAACTATCGTTGGGAAAACCGTCAGCAGTTAACAGCCGCTGGTGTCAGTGGTAGTTAACTACCGTTGCTTTTTTTTCCCAAAACCAGAAAACCCATAGGTCCTATTCATTAAGAAAATGTGGGTGTTTGTTCAAGGTGCGTGGATATGTCGTTAGGGAAGACAATGCTTGGAAATTGGCTATTTTTAATGGTGTTCACAACCATGAGATGGTGCTATATGTAGCAGGGCACCTTCTTGCCGGAAGATTAATGGAGGACGACAAGAAGATTGTACATGACTTGACCGATTCTTCGGTGAAACCAAATAATATTTTGACAAATTTGAAGAAGAAAAGGAAAGAGTCCAAGACAAATATCAAGCAAATCTACAATGAACGTCATAAATTCAAAAAAGTAAGAAGGGGTGACTTGACGGAGATGCAATTTCTAATCTCAAAGTTGGAAGAGAATGAATATGTTTATTACGTAAGAGAAAAGAAGGAAAGTCAAACTGTTCAAGACATATTTTGGACTCATCCAACATCGGTAAAGTTGTTTAACAATTTTCCGACTGTTTTGATAATGGATTCCACGTACAAAACCAACTTGTATAGGATGCCATTGTTTGAAATAGTTGGAGTCACCTCAACCTATTTGACATATTTGGTTGGTTTTGCATTTATGACGTCGGAGAAGGAGGATAACTTTACTTGGGCTTTGCAAATGCTGCTTAAACTTCTTGGACCAAATAGTGATATGCCTAAGGTGGTAGTGACCGATAGGGACACGGATATGATGAATGTCGTAGCAAATGTTCTCCTCGATATTAGTGCAATACTTTGTTATTTTCATGTTGGCAAAAATGTTAGATCAAGAATCATCACCGATTGTAAAGTTAAACAAAATGTTGTTGTGGTGGATGGGCAAAAGAAGATTGTTGATGAGGAGAAGCATAGTAAGTTAGTTGATACCATATTTGATGCATGGGAAAAATTGGTTGAATCTCTTACTCAAGAGTTATATGCGGGTAATCTATTGGAATTCCAAGATGCTTGTAAGGATTATTTAAAGTTTCTTCACTATGTTGAAACTACCATTTTGAAGCCTTTTAAGGACAAACTAGTGAGGGCATGGACGGACCTTGTGTTACATCTTGGGTGCAGAACCACAAATAGAGTTGAAGGAGCTCATGGTGTGGTGAAGGAATATTTGTCCACCTCCAAGGGTGATTTGGGTACTTGTTGGGAAAAATAGATGAGATGTTGGCAAACCAATTTGGGGAGATACAATCATTGTTTGGTAGGAGTGTTACAGTCTTGGAAAATAGATACAAAGATGTCACTTTGTACTCTGGGTTGGGGGGTAACATGTCTAGACAAGGCATGAACTTTATTTTTGTGGAAGAAGAGCGTTTGCGGAGACCACAATGTTGTCACCATCTCCAAGAAAGGTACCAACCAAAGGAGCTCCCAAAAAAATCAAAACTACACCAAAAACGACACGTAGGATCCCATCTTCGTGGGAGACTATTGATTCTCATCATCCGGAAAGTCAATCTTCACCACGAAAAAAATCTTCATAACCTAAAAGAAAAGGTGCTCGCATTGGCATTTCTCCGGTTCCGGTTCCTAAGCCTAGCTTGGTTTCAAGAAATTATGATCCATCGAGTCCTATGTATTACATGCCAAAATTCATGAGATCATACATTGAGGGAATTGTGGATTTTATTGGCGATGGACATTGTGGGTTTAGGGCTATAGCGGAATCCGTGGGTTTGACGGAAGAAAGTCATGTTATGGTACGGAGAGCACTTATTAAAGAGTTGAAATGACATAGGAACAAATACATCGAGATATATGCAAGCGATCGCCATTACAACTACATCTTGGATGGATTGCATCCTCCCAAAAATGCTAGTAGTTTTGCACCTCCCGACAAATGGTTGACATTGCCGGATATGGGACACATCGTTGCAACTTGTTACAATAGACCGGTGTTAGAGATGACCACCCTTGATATTGGAGTCTCAGAGACTTTTTTCCCACTTAGAGGTAGGCCTCCGGTTAACCCGAAAACCAACATGATTTGCCTTGGTCTAATCCCAAATCATTTTGTCCTTCTAAAGTTGAAAGATGGTTGCCCATCACCTCCATCATCCACGGAGTGGAGAAACCACAGGAGCATCGAGGCGGCAACATGGGAGGATGACTTTTTGGATCAACACGATCGTTTCCGAACACTCATGGAGATTGAGCTACCAGAGAGACCGGTTCCACCAAAAAAACCAACAAATCAAGACAATCCTATTTTGTTGAATGACACTCCGGTTAAAGCAAACAAAGACTTTGAAGATGTTTTGGAACATTTAGATGATTTAATTTCATTAGGTGAAATATGACACTTTTTGGTCGGTGTTCATTCGTTTTTTGGTCGATATGCGCCGACGCCTTTTTTTAAATATATAATGTAATGACCAATTTTTTTGGATAATATGTAACTAACCTTTAATGAATTTTATATATATATATATATATATTTGAGTTTCGCATTTATTATAAATTCATGTACTTTACGTGTAATGTGTTGCATAATGTGCAAAATTTGACGAATTTCAAACAATTGTGAAACGTTAACGCATTATCGGTTTTGTGTTACGTTACCGATTAATTGATAAACTATAAAATGTTGATCTTTGGGATTGCTGGATGTTGTTGTTTCGGTTTGATTTCATGCGGAATTGCCGTTTGAAATTACAGGTACAAACATGCCAAAATGGTTGGAAAAACCAATGCAGACTGCACTGGTTCTGTTTACTGGTGTGAACGGTAGTTAACTGCCGTTGGTTCCTTGGGCGGCAGTTAACTACCGTTGAGGGTTTTTAGGTAATTTTAATGTGTCATTGTGAACTTTTCATTGTCAGAAAAGCAATCTTCAATTATGATTGGCCTAGTTATAATGTCTAGAAAGTTGCACTTTAATTATCCATTGTTTGCTCTTAGGCACCATAAAAAGACGAAAATACCTCTAATAGCATTTAACTGCCGTTCACTGTGTTGGAACAAAATTCGTTTAACAAACATTACCCTTAGAGTGGGGGAAATTGTTAGAACAAAGAATGTTTAACATATGTCACCCTTAAGGTTTTGATGATAACAAGGTATTAAA
>Ga0228711_1001085_pt1 | contig 38437 bp, 22 predicted proteins | sample MedpolnodulmetaG_2_FD_177996 | JGI IMG/M metagenome (GOLD analysis project Ga0228711, IMG submission 177996) | Root nodule microbial communities from Medicago polymorpha collected in Santa Monica, California, United States - brown nodules | ecosystem: Host-associated > Plants > Roots > Nodule...
AATCTTTAGAACTATAGTTATTTCTACTTCGATGTTGAATGACAAGAGAAATTTTTATTAATGAGAATAGAGAATTGTTTTCTGTTGTTGAAATTATTATTTAAAAGGAAAATGTATGCCATTGTGTAATATCATGTGAAGTTTTGTAACATCCTAATTATTAAATTTATTCCTATTATTTAATAATTATCGTCGGGAAATAGGGTGTTACAGAGTGCAGGAGTAGTTTGCTTGGTGAGTGCTTGGATAGCGGGAGCTATCTCCGTTATCGTTTTCTCTTGAGTCGTAGGGTAGGCTCTGATCTAGGATGTCTGTCTTTATGATTATTCTATGCTAGATTTATGTTGTTGAGTTTTTGCCCATGTGTCGAGACTTGGAGATTTATATGATGATGTATATTGATCTTATGACATGTATATTTTGGAGATGTATGACTTTTATCCGCTGCGACTGTTGAGGAATTTTATATGTGCATGTTGTTTGAATCTTGATGTGAAGACGTAGCGTCTATTTCTTGAATATGTGCTTTATTCGCGTGTTTTATCGCTTTAACAAAAATAGGGTGTTACAGAAACTCTCACTATAAATACTAGTCTTTCTCATTCAAAATTTCTCGTTCAGAATTGTGGCAGTTCAAGAGGAAGGCAACTTTGGAGCTTCGGGAGAGTTTCTATCTTCTACTTGATTTTCTAGGGTATGTTTTTATCTTTAGTAATTTCTTTTTAGTTACCATGTGTAACTAAATCATTTTAGGTTAGAGTTTTAAAATGAACCTCCGTATATTTTTGTTGAATATTTATTTAATTTATTGTCGTTTATATTTTATTTATTTTTTGGTCGCTATTAAGTTTTATTATGAAATAGTTTATTTCTGTGATAGGTGCAACCCTAGATTAGGTACTTAGGTTATGACAAGACCTAATATTGCTATCACTAATTAGATGCATATATCATGATATTTATATCCTTTTACTGATAACTATCTGTCTAGGAAACAAGTGATTATTAACTAGCCAAAGATACTGAAAAGATTGTTGACCACAGTCGTAGGTACTTAGTAGGTGAAACTATTAAGACCGAGTGGTGCCCTACCGAACCTAGGAATTAACTAGTTAGTAATTAGGGAAACAAGTGCCTAGCTGAAGGAAATAAGTTGTAACCTAATAGAACCATTCTCTCGAAACCCTTAGTAAGGTCGAAGTAGATTAGGGTTGCCCGTTTGCTGAACTACTAAGAACATAGAGAGAGAGAGAGAGAGAGTGTTATGAGTGTCCTAAGATTCATAGATGGGCAGCCCTAATGGAACCTTGGCCTTCATTGCCTTGGGAAACACTGGAAAGCCAGTTTAAGTTTATGTTTCAATTACCTTTGAATTAGCAAGACCCCGCACGTAAGGATCACGTGCGATCAGTAGGTGCAGTTAGCAATCGGAGGGATAGACCAAATAGGTTAGTAACGTCTCAACGGCCTCATCCCTTGTATAGTCTACCTAAGATAAATAAACACAACATTAATGTTACTTAATATCCAACAATATATACAGGGGGGGTTCGAAGAATCCTAACCGCTGCTTACTTTTCTGCAACCAAAAACAAGTAAACTTGCTCTATTGCAAACATATAAAAATTGCAACTTATCACTTTATTACTTGGTAAATGTTTGGACGAAACGACAATCCCTGTGGATACGATACTCTACTTATCACTTTATTACTTGGTAAACGATTTAATACACTTGCCATATCCGGCCATCATAGCGCGTTTAGGGATTCAAGATTAACGGATTTTGGTGTTCCTATTCAAGATCATGAAGGCTATTTTCTATGCGGTTTCTGTGTTAATATTGATCCCTCTTGTAACTTACTTGCTGAGATTCTTGCACTTTACCATGGTCGATTTGTGTTGGTCGACTGGTTTTCGAAGGGTTATTTGTTATTCATATTCCTTGCATGTGATTAAGTTTGTTTGAAGAAGCTAAACTAACCCACCTAAATTGGCATCGAGGATAATTGAATTTGAGACCTCAAGGAGGAACATACGTCAAAGGTCTGAAGGCAACACCACCATATCAACCCTAGTGGGTTGGTAACTTGATTATCTTAATTAAGAAGCTCTTGAGTCAAGATTGGATTGTTGATTTGTGTCATACTCTTCGGAAAGGTAACTTCGATGATGATTGTTTGGCTAAGTTGGGTGCTAAAAGTTACGTGAGATTAATGATTTTATATACTACTCCTTCAGATTTATCTTCCATATTACTTATGATGCGTTAGGCATCTCTTTTGCCAGCATTAGCCTATTATAGTTTTTTCTTTTCTTTTTTTCTCTTTTCTGTTTGTAACAAAAAGAAAATCAATAATTATATTTTCTTTTTGTAAAAAAGATAATTATATTTTTCTCTATGCTTTAAAAAATCACTTCGGTTTATAACAAAAAGAAATCAATAGTCATGTTTTCTTTTTGTAAAAAAGATAATTATATTTTTCTCTAGCTTTAAAGAATCACTTCTCTTTCATTTTATTTCTCTCCAATAAAAAACATATAATTTTTTTTTGTCATTTCACTCTTCACATTGTTCTTATCATTTCAATTTTATTCTATCTACTCTTTCAATTTCTATCATTTCATTCATTTTGTAGACAAATAATTAACATAAGAGCCGGCAATTCCACATGAGGTAACAATACAGGGACATTTCCCTGTCATACATTTCATATGATTCTGTTATGGACTAAATATTAAACTCATTTTTAATCAATCAATACTAAAATATATATAAAGTCTAAAAATTAAAGAATTAACGGATCACATAAACCAAACATCAGAAAGAGACAAGTTTGGTTGAGTTAATGATAATATAAATAAAGAACAAAGAAGAGTAGATAGAAAAGAGATAGAGAGAAAGAAAAAAACAAAATGGATGTGAAGAAAATAGTTGTGGTGGTAGAAGATGTAGATGCAGCTAGAACAGCCCTAAAATGGGCTCTATTAAACATCATTAGATATGGTGATATAATCACACTTCTTCATGTTTACAATTCTTCTAACACAAGATCAAGAAGTAGAAGCAGAAGCAAAGCTCGTCTTCTTCGCCTCGACGGTTTTCGATTAGCACTTTCATTTCAAGACATTTGCAACGATTATCCCAATGTATGTATAATGTGTTTGATTATTAGTTCTTAAGATTTTGTTATTGTTTTTATTTTATGTTCAAATTAATTGATATGTGTCATATAAAAAAACTTAGGATTGTGTTGCAGACAAAGGTTGAGATTATTGTGACAGAAGGGGACAATGAAGGAACAAAGATTGCAGCTACTGTGAGAGAAATTGGTGCTTCTATGCTTGTTGTTGGACTCCATGATCATAGTTTTCTTTACAAGTAAGTGCTAATATGAAAATAATTCATTTTAATTTTCAGGTCAATTAATGAAAGGTTATTATAGTAGCATGTTGGAATTGTTATTTATTGTTAGTATTGAAAACTTGGTTTCCTTAAATGTTTGATCACTAAGGTTTTAAAATTTTAGTCCTAATTTCATTGTGATTCAGCTACAAATATCAATGAAATTTTAGTCCATATTAGACCTTTCTTTTAAAAATTTGTTAATAATATTTACATTTCTTAAGAATTCATTTCATTTTGATAAAAAAATTCATTTTGAAACGGGCGTTAAGTGTGTCGCATTGAATGATATACGGTCTTAGGTCTCGACATGTATTTATAAATGAAAACGGTCTTCATCTTACAAATTGATATAAAAATCGTGGTCGATCATTGAAAACCTAAAATTCAAGTTTCTTTCTGGAAATGTATTTATGTACAAGAAAATGGTTAGTTTGTGGTTAGAGGTCAACTTCAACCTTCTGTGTTCCGTGAATTTCAATTTAGTGACATCTTCTTTGCCAATCTGGCTGATCCCAACCTTCAAGTATTAGAAAAAGTTGAAAAAATAAAATTAGTCACTAAATTTGATGTATCTAAGTTTTAACAACAAAATTAGAAACAGTCACATCTTTTTCTTCTCAAAATTTCACATGAATTTGTGTTCCTTTGGCTGCATTAACTAAATAGTTTTCTGCCAGAGGGCTTCAAAATTTGGTCACAAAAAGTTTGGCAAATGCACGTGCCTTCATTAAAGGTGCCAGAACATGTCAAAAGATTTTTGGACCCACTTTTTTTATCTGTTTTTCTAATAAAAGAAGGGACCTCTGTTGCGTTTAGAAATGACTATGTTCTAACTATGTAATATACCATTCTATCCTTTAAGTAAGGAAGTCTTCTAAAGCAGGATTCCTTGCTATCATATCTATCTGTAAATAAATACAGAAAATTGATTTCACTAGGTGCGAGGTATGCTTAAAATGTGCTAAAATAACAAACATACTTCTTCTATTTTTCAAAGGAATATTTACTATTTTATTTGTTGAAACAACTTTAATAACCTCTCAATTCAATTTTTGCTTGTTAAAAAAATAAAATATAAATGTTACCAATAAAGCATTGATATATACAGAATGTCATATATGATATTTTTAACATGTGGGTTTGTGGTGTCCGACATCAACAAGTGTCAGACACGCCTTTGATACGAAACATTATTTATTAGAAAATAGAGAGTAAGTATTATTTAGACATATCTCACGAAAAGTGGATGTAATTTTCTCTATTATTTTTTACTGTATTTTCTCTATTATTACATATTTTGCAAAATTGAGCTCTGACATTATATTTTTAAGAAAAACAAAGATGAATTCTAAGCCGACACTAATAAGGACAAACATTTGGCTTAGTCAATTGATGTGGTGGCTCAATCAAATACTTACACAACCATTTCAATTTCATTTGACACATATTCCTTGTATTCTGTGTCATAACTCATAATCACATACCAAATGCATTGATTTCAGTTTGTTCCTTTTATTTAATTAAATTTACCTAAGTAGTGCAACTTTGTAGCACTACTACATAAATTAAGAAACTCAAAGCAATGATTTTATTCATTTGTTATTTATTATTATTATAGATTAGCAATGGCCCATTCCCACAATAGTATATCAAGCAATTTCAACTGCAGAGTACTTGCCATTAAACAACCTACTCATCATGGTGACCCACTAAGTCCCATGATATCCTCAGCAGCTGTATTAGATAGTTCAACCAACTTGGACTTTTCTCAGATTGACATTTCTACATTACAGTAAGTTTCGTTACAATCATTCTCACCATAAAAAGTTCATCATCATGAGACTTTTATTTAATTAATATTAGAAATTTAAATCTATTTTTTTTAGATCACACACTTTTTAAAGTGAGGAATCCGGGGTTCGAACCCTAACCCCTACAAATATTATCTCTGGTAGCTACCAACTGAGCTACAATTACGGAAAGAAATTTAGAAGTTTAAATATCATCAGAAATAAACATTGTTTACACGTACTATATGAAAAGAGACAATTTTGTTTCTCTTTATTATTGCATCTCTCTTTGTTTTTATAAGAAAAGGGTCAATTCTTTATAAATTTCTTGTAATGATTAAGGGCCCGCTTGTTTGGGATTTTTTTGAAAAAAAAAAATCTAATTTTTAAACCAAAAACATTTTTATTTTGTTGTGTTTGTTTCAAATTTTTAAAAAATTCATCTTGTTAAAAAAATCATTTTTAGGCCCCGTTTGTTTTATATTTTTCTTAAAAAAATATCACTTTTGTCATTTTTAAATGTTTGTTTAGGATTTAAAAAATATATATATATTTTGACTCTAAAAAAAATATATATATTTTGTCATAGGTGACACTATGAATGGACAATTGCTGAATACAATCCAAATTTAAATATGTGTGAAATTTGTGACACTTGAACTAGAAATAGACACCAAGAACATTTAGGTTTATTAATTTTAATACTGCTATTAGAAATAACTGAGTTTTAAAATTGCATTGCAGAGTCCCTCATAGTCCATCACCAAAAATTCCATACAGAATCTGTCCAAACCCATCTGCAATTATTTGGAGATCAAGAAGAACAAGGAGAAGCTGATCAAAGGACACAATATCTCACTTCAGCATTTTCTTTTTCTTCTCAATAACCTATAATTTATCTTCACCACACATACAATGTACACGAAAGAAAAATGCAATAACATAGTATAATTTTAAATTCTCAATTTTCTGATTGTGTAAAGGATTTGTTACAACATTACCATCCATTCATTGTTGTCTTAAATTATTATACGAATCTTGCACAGCGTAGATAACGCCGAAGATGCTATGACATGTTTCACTGACGTAGCACAATTTTTCTTACTTTTTCACGTTATTCCTGCTCCAATTATCACTACACAACAACCATATATAGAACATGTGTACCTTCCACAATAATTTCTTAGTGGAACTAGTATTATTCTAAAAATATTGTTTCTGATTAAATTGTACATACTTTTTAATGTCTCATTTTCAGTGCTTTTCCGACATCAATTAAAAAATTATTACTCTCTTGTGATGTAAGGAGTACTGTATTCAATATTTGTTGCATTGTTGTTTTATATATTATGATATAATTTGGTAATTATTAGAAGAACACAGAATGAGACATATACTAAGACAAGTAATTTGACTTCGTTTTATGTCACTATCTTTGTCTTGAAGTTAAACATGGTGACATGTTAGATTTATAAGTATATTTTTATGGTAGTTTGATTTCTTTTAGGATGGACGAGTAAAATATGTGGTCCTTAGACGCATTTCATCTTCAGCATCATACAATATATTCTATGGAATATGCTAATTAGATGACAATATTAAACACATACCTATTATTAGATAGACTTAAAAAATCAAAGCAAAAACTCACGATAGGCAGTGTAAAATTTGTTTAAGATAACATAGTTATTATTTATTAATAAGGGTATTTTAGACTTTTCAATTATATGTAAGACTACACATTCAAGCTTTGCTCATTATGTTTATGAAACCTAGCCTCTATGGGTTCTTCTCTTCTTCCTCCTCAAATGTTCATGTCAAATTAACTATGTTAACAAAATTGTGTATTATAGATGTGGGCACGGGTACATATAGTTACCAATGAAAATGAGTTGCTGGAAATACCTTGCTACCCACTCCGCCTAGTACATATGAATGAATCCAGAAATCCATCCGACGATGGCTAGAATTTTTGTTAAATTACAATAACTTTTTGACAAGAGCATAAAAGATACAATGTAAGTGTAAGTTTACATTATTGAATGTTCAAACTCACGTGTAAGTTGTATCATTGTCTCCATCGCAACCTTTTAAAAGCTCCAAGTCTTGCTTCTGCATTAAGGTTGTCTTTCATCGTGATTTGACTCAACGTGTTGCAGTGCCAATCCAAACAGTCACATAGACGGCAGAACTCAACATTCATTGAGCTTAAAATGCAAAAAAATTTGATAAAGTTGTTGTTTTTCTGGGAGGACACTTTCCCAGTTACAAACTCTTAGTTTTAAGTCCTAAACATTATAAAAGCTCTTATAACGTAATTGAGTGAACATATAAGAATGAATATAACTTTAGACTATGATATTGAATAAGAGTACATGTGTACATAACAAGGGAGTAGAGTGGAAAAGGACTCAATGAATGGATCACCTAGGATATGGTGATAAAGTTTCTTTAGCAAGAAAAGGGAAGTGCCCAAATAAGCAAAACAAAGTGCAAAAATAGAGATCGAAAACCTAGGACCAAAGTGTTTTCGTGTTATTAGCGCATAGGCCGAAAAACTCGTGGCTAAGGTCCATACACAGGTGGCTAACACTAACCTGCCTATCCACTACTATGGGGGAAAGGTCCCTGAAGAATGAGTTACATTGATCAAAACTAGTATATCTCCAGAGTCATTTGTAGAGGTAAAGCAAAATAAAAGAATTAAAAAAAAAAAAAAATTGTAACTAGACATCAAGTATGCAGTAAAGTTCTATTCAAAATTGGTTGCGGGTTGTCACTAAAGTCACTTTCTAACTTATCTCTATCTATATCAAGTAATGCTCTTGTCCATACTCACGCACGATCACAGGCACACTTGTCGGAGGGATCTGCAACAACAAAAACAGATGAAAGACTGAAACTGGAAATTTAAGCAAAACAATAATTAAAAAGAACGAGGATGCAAAAATATTCCAAATGTTAATATTATTCATCAGTGCTAAAAAAAATTAACCTGGTGCATCTAGAAACTAATTGCATTTAAGTTATGGACTGGTAGGATCAAATGTTCTCGAGCATAGGACAGATATGTAATTTTCTTTTTTTCGAAATTAATAATGATGTAATTTTCAAATTATATCATAAATAGCTAAACTACGGATGCATGAGCAAAATAATAACGGAAGAGGTTAGAATTCCAAAAATTCCACATAGAATGCAGGAAACGAGCTAAATAGAAGTTTGCCTAATTTCAATAGATTAGGTGGTGACACACTGGATGACCAAAAACGTTGTACTTTATACACTGATCAACCTACCATTCCATGGTCGGTAACAATAACTGAGACGTAATCTGAAGGAGTAACATCATACCTAGCAAACAAAATAAAAATAAGTCAATCCAATTTTCAGGGGCTGTTGGTTCAACTTTAATTAAATGGAATATCGAAATCTTACATTAAATTCAAAAGCTGCAAATTCTCTTCATTTGTCCAATTTTCCAGATAATTTATGTCCATTCTTCCAGGAACCGTGGCAAGAGCCCCTGGGTCACCTGTATGTAATTTTAAGTCGGTTAATTTTATCACCAACGGTGTTTCAAAATAGGGCTGCATTCATGCCTGACAGAGCTGGAAAGCTCAACATTAACAAGCTGATGCTCAAACTTACCTATTTCATTGCAACATATTGAATCAAGTAGCACCCTTTCATGAAACTTAAAAGCTTCACAACAGATTAACACAGGAACACTAAATGCATGAGCCACCATTGCAATGCATGCCGTCCCAACCCTTGAAAGTACAGTTCCATTAGACAGAACGGCAGAAGCCCCCAGAAAAACTTTTGTAACCTCGTGCATGATATAAGAAACAGCATTTATATGAGTATACGTACAACTCAGGCCCTTGGCGATAAGCCTACTAAGTAAGGCCTGGCTTTCAAGCTTTGGCCGTGAGTCTACCACGACAACTCGGAATTTTTTCCCGACGTCATAAGCAGATAAGAGAATCATCTCAACAACACAAGATAATCCATATGTAAGAAGAACATCACCATCCCTAACTTTGGTAGAAGCATGCCCAACAATCACCTTATCCGCAATAATTATTTTTTCATTAATGAATCGGTCAATATCAGAACAAAGAGCTGTTTTAGCCTCAACATCAGTATGACTTAAGGGCAACTTGGCAATTCGACGCTTCACAAACCTAATTGCATTTCCCATACTAATAGAAAGTGGTCTGCATTCATTAATAAATGAAATATAACTACTGATTTTTGCAGTTAACTCCCGAATAAGTACTTTTTCAGGAGGAGTCGAGTAGTCTATAATGGCTTCCTGAAGCGCTCTAAGCATTTCAGTACAACGAGCATTAACCCCTGATATATCTCCGGCCATATAACGTAATCCAACCTGACAAGTAAATAAGCTGATGAGCACCATGCCTAAATTGCCATTTTATTTAAGTTTAGTTGCAATTCAAACCAAAAAAGAGGGGTCTAAGAATGTATGATGAGAAATAAAAAAGCACAACTAAACTGACTTGAGAAGCAGCAGAAGTCACGACCCATCTATATGGGCATTAGAAATATTATTGAAGCAGGTTCTAATTCAAGAGAAAAAAGCACGAATACTCAGGCTAATATTATTGATAACACAATATTCATAGAAAATATAAGAGAAAATGGGAGACTGGATAGAAAAGAATAATTTTGAGAAAATAAACACTGGAATTGGTTGTAGAGCCTGAAAAATAATGCCATCACATTAATCTTCAAAAGGTTGTCAAAATCTAAAACCTACCTTGGGAGAGGAGAAGTGGGGGAAAGATCATCAATGTTGTTATTGCGACACAAATTGTAAAATCTTAACTAAAATTATAAATATTTTTTTAAAATGAAAATATGATAACATAGTAAACTATAAGAGAAACTATTAAGAAAAATCTAGAGATTAATGAGGTGGATCGTAATATGTTTTATGATAGAACACTAGTGCAATTTGATCCATGCAGTTGACCCCACCTGGTGGGATAAGGATTGGTTGTTGTTGGTGGTGGTGTTAATCTCAAGATTTACATTATACGGAACCAACCTTACAAAATTTCAAAAAGAGTACCTTAAACACAGCAGGATGCAAGGAGTCCAATTGGAAAAGCTTTGATTCAAGATTAGGGAGCTGAGACCCATGTTCATATTGAGGCAAATGACGAAATAATTCAACTCTGTTTTTTGCTTCAGTTTGATTGACTAACGCACGCCTTTTAGCTTTTCCCACTCTGTTTTGATCATCAAACTGCATTCGTTGAGGAGGGGCATCTTTTTTCCTCTCTTTCTCCAGAGGACGATTCCCAGATTTCTTATCAATAGTGACTGCCGATGTAACTGGAGGACCATCTTTCTTTAGTGAAGACTGATATTTACTTTCAATTAAAGCTGCTTTGCCAGATTCAGCAACTGCTGAATTTCCATTAGCTGGATACAGAATAACAATCAAACCAACCACAGACTGCAAAAATAATATAGAAGACATAGAATTCCTGAATATCAGCAACTAGATAACAAACTAAGATGTTTTTTTTTGACAAAACAAACTAAGATGTTAAAAGCATCTGCTAAAACAGTGAACTCCATATTCTCTCTTTCCAGGCCAAATATTGAGAACTTGCTGAAATTTTTCTAAGAAACTTGATCAGTGTTTGGTCCATTAAGGAAACAGCAATGTCCAGTGTAACAAACAGTTGTCAATATTGAGTGAGGATAAAGGCTAGGATTAAAACTTTATAGGGACTAGCGCTTGTTTCTCTGCTTTTATTTACTGTGCTAACGCGTGTAAATTATAAACAATATTTTTTATGAAATTTTGATTAAAATTATTTGTATAGATGTTTGTGACTTTTAAATTATAACAAACTATGTTTATTTTTTACCAACAAGATAACAAATATAATATAAATTCTTATATTTTTCAATATTACCAACAATATAACATTCTTATAGGCAAATTTGTGTAAGAGTATAATTGGAATAATGAAAAGTCCAGTCCAAAATCCCATATTCCCTTTATACACTGTTATAGAATAGATGTTTGTGAAATTCAAATTATAACAATATGTTTATCTTTAACCAACAATATAACAAATATAATATAAATTCTTATCTTTTTCAATAACACAAACAATATAACATTCTTATAGCCAAATTTGTTTAAGGGTATAATTTGCATAATGAAAACACCAGCCCAAAATTTCATATTCCCTTTATATATTGTTATAAACTTTATAAATTGTTATAAAATATCTACACATGGTGTCAATCCAAAAATTATACGAATTCAAGTCAGAATGAATCTTAACTACAACCTTTAGAAGCAGCCTTTGCAGCTCTTTGTACCTCCTGCAATGCTCGCCTCTCAGCCTTTGTAGTTTTTGATTTCAATGGCAGTGAAACTGATGGTGTATCGGGGCATACTTCTTTGACAGCCTCGTGTTTCTTTTCTGCAAGAGTTTTGCTCGGCATTATTAATATCCAAGAGAATAAGGTAATACAAAAAAAGAGAATAAAATCCCTTTCACACAAGGTGGAGTTGATTTAATGGATAAAATAACAACATAATCTACTATAACAAATGAAAAATGATATACAGATAAATAGATTGAAAAACAAAATTTATTACTGCACTACTACCCCCTTAGGAAATCAATAATTAGGTTTATACTGCCTTCATTTTTATTTATAATTTTTCAACATCCAATACCACAAGATATTCTAGTAAATGTTGATTGATTAACAGGAAGAATAGGCTCAAAGCATCTCCAAGAACATTTGTACATTTATACACCCTCCGGTCACTATTATAAGCAAAAATCAACATTTTAGATTCATTCATTAAATGATGTATGTGGTCTATAATAAAGACTATATACATCATTAATTGAATGAATCTAAAATATAGACTTTGCTTATAATAGTGACCGGAGGTTGTACATCACAAACTAAGGCACAAGATTAGCCACTTCGTACATTTTTTATTGATTAAGCAATTGTATAGATTTTCCCATTTACAATATCCTTTGGTGCAAAACTAAAACACACCAAAAAAGAAAGTGTTAAAATATAGATCCTACATTCTAGCAAAGGAAGGGCTTTTTTTGATTAAATGCATTTATAAAGAACTTAGCAAAGTGTAACGATCATTTCAAGATTCTTAACCTTTTCTAAATTCAAGACTCAAGTTCACTTATTCCATTTAGAAAGCATTACATAGAACACATATAGGCTTTGATTAGGCAACAAATTAATAATCATAAAAGACAAATTTATGTAAGTTAGTGCTTAGTACATAAATGACACAGCAGAAACCATAACAGAAAATCTTATAAATCAAATTAAAGATATATTATATATGCCAAGTCTTGATCCTCCATCTAACTGCTTAAGCTTTACTTCGAGTTGGATGGCCTGAGGATATGGTCCTGGCAAGGGCATAAGCATACCCACAAGCCAGTGCCTTAATTTGTAGTTTTTGTAGATGACATAGTTGTACTGGAAATGTTCAAAGAGGAAGTAAATGGTAAACTTGAGTAGTGGAGATAACACGGTTTCCAGTTACATAAAAGTGAAAGAGTATATGGAATACATTTTAAGCAAGAAGAACACTGGCTTTAGTTGAGAGCATACTATATCACAAATTATATAATTGAAGCATCTTGAGTTTATCATAAATAAAAGAAATAAAGAGAATGAGAGAGATACAAATCATAGGATCCGATTCCAAGCCATGTGGGTGAAATGAAAAAATGCTTCAAGCATTTTCTGTAATCAAAAGATGCCTCTCTAGCTAAAAGGAATATTTTATAGAATTCGTCATATTATGTACATTTGAGTGATAGAGGAAGATCGAGGAAACTTATAACGAAACCCATTCAAAAAGACCTAAACTTGTAAGGCCTTTCTAAAAATTGATTTTTGGCATAATACAATGAGATTGTTTGGTTCATATACATCTACCTCGTGGAGAAAGAGTGTTATTATTATTCAAGAAGTTAGACATATAAAACCACTCAAGTACTTCATCGAACAACTTAGCTTTAAAATGGTGAAAGGATTAGGATCAATCATATCAAGATTAGGTTTTTCCATGGCAATTAAAGGGTTCAAAACATGTGGATTGAAGTATCATAGGGTATATGTGAGGTTCATGGGAATTTTCAAGCAATAGGCAAAAACTTTATTATAAATATATTGGTGACTGACTTGGATGCTGCAAACAATATCGATTGGTAATATATTTAAGTTTGATAGATTTTAGAGTTTTTAAAAAATAACGAGAGATAATCAAGTAGGGTTTTCATTGACTAAATATTCAATGTTGTCTTCCAAATGGATTTGATCTGTGCATGAGTAGAAAACCAAGATGGAAAAATGAACCAAGAAAAAGAACAATGCTTCAGTTGCATTGTGCCACATCAAATAAACAATAATAATTTGCTAACATCTCATAAAACTAAATATTGAGTTTCAAAGAAAATTTTACATTTGTTACAATAAATCCTACCACTTGGTCTGCACTCTACAACCAATGTCATTAGGATTAGGGAATCCTTACGAATTAAAAACCAGAAAACCATATAAAGAATGTAATTCAAAACTCTATGCCTGCTCCACCAATACTGCTGAAATCAACGACAATAAAATAACCCTAGGCTTACAATAGCAAACTCAATAATGTGACAAATTGTTGAAGCTAGTAAACCTAATATAGCACCGACACTTTACACTAAAGACGTGTCTCAGTGTCTGAACACCGTGTTAGGACTTAAGCCCATGAGGCGAGCCAAATCCAAAAGATCACTCCTTTAGATGGAAGAGCCGCATAACTTAAGTATCGCATTAAACACTTTCATCTACTAAATATGTGACTCCTAACATACCAACAAGACATTTACATGTGTGGTCAAATTATTATGTGTGGGTATCTGTGTCCTATATCGTGTCTGTTTTCGTGTTTCATATACCTAAACATTAGCAGTATAAAAAGTTATAAAAAGTTATAAAATACTACAATCATAACTTTTGAGCCTATGTATTATTGAATTTTTGTTGAAAACTTGGCATTATGACCGCCTACTCCGGAAGGACCTGACAACTCTGGGACGGAGTAATGTCAGACTAATCCGAAAGGACCAATCACACCGTCCACTTGTGAGATGCCATTTAAAGCGCAAGAGTAATGCTATATAGTTTCAATTTTATCAGCATCACTTCACTTTATCTATACAGTTTCAATCCAAAATCACTCCTATAATAACTAGAACACAAGGAATATTCCAAAATTGCATTCAATAACAAAAACAACTATCACACATGAATGAAACATATACAACAATCACAGCATACACATACCTCGAGGAAGATTATCCAAATTCACCGCAACAGCAGAAAACACATTCTCCTCCAAAATTTCACGATTATTCAAATCCAACCTTCCACCACGATAACTCATTTCACTCCCACGCAACCATCCCACACGAGAACAATCCTCAGAGAATTCTCCATCAATGATCCCAACGCCGCTAGACGCAATCGACGCTGTCGGCGAGGTTCCGAGTACCGACTGAGAAGGATTGTAGCTTCCAATCGGCACCTGATCGTCGAGTTCCTGACGTCGGAACCTTGACTCGGGGACGGGAACGGCGGCGGTTCGTTCGGAGAGAAGACGTGGCGGAGGGATGGTGACGGGGTTGGTTGGGTCGGAGGGTGGAGAGTCTGGAATCGGTGGGGTTTCGGGTTCGGGTTGGTCGAAGAAACCGACTCGTCTTAGTTTGGGGTCGATAACGGCGCGTGGAGCGCGTCGAACATCCATGACGCGTGGATTTTGTAATGAGAAAGATGAATGAATTTTTTGGATCGAAAGAGGAAGAATAATTTAGGTGAGAATAGAAAAGACAAAAGTTTTGTTCTGACAAATGAATCAGGGATCAGTTTACGAGTAGCAATAAAGAGAGTAAGTTACACGCCTGATGCGTTTATAGTAAATACAGTTAAAAAATAATTTTTAATTTTGTTTTTCTTTTGGGTCAAGGAGGCTGGAATTTACCTTTTTTAAAGTTAATAAGTGAGGTATTTGATTTTCAAATCATGACTCTGCATATAATAATACATATTCCTGCGGGATGATTAAAAAAAAATTAATTAAATGCCTACGTATGATAAAATCATTGTTTTTAAAACCAGAAGGAGAAATGTTGTGACCTTGGTCTTTGGTTCAACCCGTCTAACCGATTGAAATGTTATAGAATCGGTAGAATCAGATACTAAATAATTCAATGTTTTAAAAAAAATTAAAAATTGATTATTTAATATTGGTTTATTCCAAAAAAATTAATAAATAAATCCCCGTAAAAATAAGGAGAATATAATTTAGGCCCAACTAACTAGCAAAATTTAAAGATTTTTGCTCTTCTTCCGGCACATTTCGCTCTCATCCAGTTGTTTTGTCGAAAATACTCATGCGTTAGTTAAATAACACAAGTGTTAAAGTCTGCATTACTTAACTAACGATGCGTGAGTTAAGTAGCGCATCATGACTTAACTCGCGTTGCGTGTTGTTTTAAACACAGGCAGTAGCTCATTTCCTCATTCCTAAAATTTCTCAAATCTCTCTCAAATCACCATAATCGAAAATTCCTTCAACTCCAAATCAAACAACACTCCATCAATACGCAATCATAAATTAAATGCAAAAATTAACAAAAATAATAGATATAAAATATCATTTTATTAATATAATTCTTATTACATTTACAATAGGTAAAACTAAATCTGCGAAAAAATAAAAACCACCAGAAAACCTACCTACCGGTGGTAAAACTAAAAGAAAAACCACCAGAAAACCTAGTATCCGGTGGTAAAACTAAAATCATCCACAAGAAAATCAGCCTTCATGGGGTAAAACTAAATCTGCACATTTAGTTTTACCTAATCTAATTCTTTTTTCCCCAAGAAAGTTGGTCACTACTCATCATTTTATCCCTGGAATTGGCCTCTTTCTCTTTTTACACCAAAATAAAGAAGGAAAAGAAGGAGATTCATAGGGGGAGAGAGTGAGGAGGAGAGTGAGAATGTGAGATGGTGTGAGGAAATGGGAAAGTTTGAAGGTGTATTTATAGGGGGAGATTGTAACATAGACTATATCTACCATAAATATAGTCAAAAAAACTTGAAAAAACTTTTAAAAAAAAGTGCAAAACCAATTAAAATGTTTTGACCAAAGTCCAAAAAAGCGTGTGTTCTTGAGTTCTAACCACCGGCCAACTTGCGTGAGCTAACTCGTGCACAGGACAGTGGTGCGTGACTTAAGTCACGCAAAAATATAAGGTGTGTTAGTTAAGTCACGCAGCGTGACTTAACTAACGCATAGGTATTTTCGGCAAATCAACTGGGCGCGAGTGTTTTGTGCCGGGAGAAGAACAGAAATCAAATTAAAATGAACTTAATAAACTTAACTAGCCCAAAATACAAGTGAATGAGAATGAAATCTCCAACTGTAACAATCATGCGTTCACACGTCGTCTTAGTTTCTTCTTCAAAGTTTAGTTTCCAGCAAAATTTTGACCTCCTTCAATGTCTTATGCTCCATTTCATCTGAAAATTGTTATCAATAAACGCACAAAGATCTGAATCTATTTATCCTCTTCTCCTTCTTCCTCGAATCTACTCCATCCTCTTTTACCTCTAATCCTTCCGAAGTCCAATCTAATAATCTTTGATAAGCAGAGATATGGTCCCAGGCGCTTTGGAATTGGTTTTTTTTTTTTTGTGGTGGTCAGGGTTTGAACCCCGAACCTTTCATATATTATGCATTGTCCCTACCAACTGAGTTAAACTCACGACGACAATTGATTTTTGTTTTATCGTAAAACAATGAAAGAAGAGACGTCTCATATTTTTTTTGTGAACAACGAAAAATAAAAACAAGGAAAAAGGTACAAGATGCGTGCAAATTATGGGCTAGACGGTTTCCATAAACTGGGTACGATTCGCCTATTTTGACGGTTCTGACCGTTCAAAGTGGTTTTCCCGATTTTTATCTCGTTTTCTGACTACCGGTTATTCAAGGGCATCTGAACCGAGACCAGCTCCGATTTCTGGTTGAACCGGTTGAACCCGTTGGTCTGGTCCAATTTTAAAAACATTGCCTAAAATAAAAAATATAGCAATTATTTATTAAAAAGTGTGTCAATTTATTTCTCTCAAAATAATTTGTCAAATAAAAAATTCTCTCTAAATTTTGATAGTACTTTTTTGTAATAAATATTTATTATTTATAGATTTTTTAACATATGTCCAAAAAAATGCAAATAAACCGTTACTTATTCAAATAAATACATGAATGTCTCTAAAAAAATACATGAATAAATATAATGACATATTCAACCTTGCTAAAATATGTAAATAATGAATCTGCAAATAAATTTATAACATCAAAGTTAACGGTATATGAAAGTCCCTTAAAAAAAGTATATGAAAGTCAAATTTCTATAAATAATATGATAAAATTCAAAAAATCAAAATCCACGTGTATGCAGATCTGCTACGTAGACCCTTAAATTATTGATCGAATATGTAATTGGCTCAATCAAACTTTTCAATAAGAACAATACGAACATGCAACAAAACGGAAAACCAGACAACGTCGCAGAAGACAGCGAGCAACAAAACGTCATACTCAGACGACAATATCACGAAGAAAAAACATAAATTTATGTGCAAATCACTTATCTAGATCAAATATGGAGAAAAATATGAAGAGTGGTTATTTCGAGTCCAAAATTGACCCAATACCACCCTTTAAGAAATAAAATGGAAGATCATACCTCGAGTAAATCTAGAGTTAGCTTGTTGAAGAAAGAAAGAAATTTTTACTTTTGTAATGTTTAATTTTAGATTTTTTTTCATAACATAAGCTATGACAGTATAACAACTAAAAGAAGTTAAAAAGATATTATAATTAGAAGAAAAAAACAATCAAATTAGTGAGCACTTTTGTTATCTTCTCTCCAAGTATGACGAATTTGGACTTTACAATACAAAAGCAAAATATTGTGAGCACACCTAATCATATTGAGAATTGTTTCCCCCAATAGTGTTGTTTCATGTAATCATGTCACTGTTTTCGTAATAAATTATTAAAGGTAAATTTGTCCAGCAAAAACTCCGATTGAAAAGTTGTCGTAAGATAATTGTCTTAATATTGCTTCGTTTTTTTTTCCTTCACTTTTCACCAAACAAACTACTATAAACTTTACATTGCATTTCAATAAAGTGATTGTTTTTATATACTTGTTTATTTTATTTATGTATGCTCATCACTATGATGAGTGAGTAGTCTTCTTTGTCTTGGGATCACGGAAAGTAGTCTTATGAAAAGCTTTCCATAATCTCATTCTTTTCTTTAGTTAAGGGAATATAATAGCCAAATCTAGCCCTATCTTGATTATAAAAATCTTATGTAAACTACTAATAATCTAACTGTGAAGTTATATTGCTGGAAAATGTAAGGCTAAACAATAGGTTTGAAGCATGAGAATAGCCTAGGAATTTTTTATATGAAGTAGGTAACCGTGCTTAACAGGTCAAGCCGACATGGAAACCATAAGAATAGTGAGCCTTGTTGGTGAGGCACGTATTTTATTACTAGAGATAATAGTTTGATACATGAGATGTTACATTATCATTAGGCTTATTTTTCCAAGACAAAGAAAGGAATATACTTTAAAATGTTTATTGTTGTGATGAACTTCAATGATTCTAAAGAAGCTTTTAATCAGTTGCATATTTTCAATTAGTATTTAATATTTGATCAATATTTGGTTTAAGAATGTACAAGTTTAGAGATGATACTGCATCATATACCAACGACATTGGATACTTTGAGGGGAGTTCAACATGGTGTTGAAGATGTTATTACTAGTGGTATAGTGATACCTACAATTAAAGTAGTTATTTTAACTTACTATAAACATGAACAAGGAGGTCTTTCGATAACAACTATGAGATTTGGAGATGTTGTGCAATCATCGATGTCTGTTGGGGATCAAGGCTTTGTGGATAGACCAGTGGTACCTTAATTGGTGTCTTCTTCAAATGTTATCTTAGTACCTATTGTGGAAAAGAAACTAGTTTATATCACTTATACGGGAGAGTAGTGCTACGTGATTTAAGTGTTGATAAGGTTGCCTTTAGTTTTAATTGACGTGATTTCTGAGGAATGAAATTATTATGTATGATCGAAGGGAGGAGAAGCTACCTCCAGAAAGAGTGTTCCATCAAATCATTTTTGTTGCTTTTGTGGAACGCATCCAACAATTTTGGAAGGGCGAAATACTAGCTTCAACGATGCCAACATTTTTTTTGTTCCATCCTTCAATTCCAAATCGCAATTGCTACATCATGTTTTGATGACTTTTGATTTGTATTTGGGTGGTATATTAATTCCATTGATTGGAACCTACCAATTGCAATTGGTTTGCTGCAATTTTTTTAGGAGCATTTGTTGACTTTATTTCACTTGTCACCAAGTATACATGATTTTGCAAGTAGTTGATTGTTCAAGTTCCATATTGCTTGCACATAATTATTACATCTATTGAGTGTGATCTTAATTATTGCATCATCATTCAATTGTCATTTTCATATTATTATTCCATTATCACACCAACGCCAATTGCAAATACATTCCAAATCATCTTCTTTTGGTACAATCCAATCGGTTGGTTCTAACATCTCTGTAGTCTAAGGTTTCTGGTACTAGTGGCTTCACAGCCGTGACCGATATCTGCCCTTGGCCTTGTATGGTTTCTTATACGAACAAACATTTATCCATGGCGCCAACAAGCGGTTAGTCTTTTGATCAGGTTGTTTCAAACGCAAATGCAATGCAAGATGAATCCCTTCCTGCTCCGGTGATTAAGGGAGACGCTTTATGCATTAAGATAACTCAACATGTTTATGATATGAATTTGGCTGATTCTGAACGGAAACTTCACGGATGGTTGGTTCTTAATAAGGGTGACAAGCGGTATACAACAAAAGAGGTATCCTTGAAGTGTCAAAGATTTGGAAAATTTCTTGTCCTTGGCGTTTGATATCCCTAGGTAAAGGGTTCTTCGAGTTCACTTTTGGATCAATAGAGGACCTTAGGTTGGTTTGGTCACAAGGTAAGGTCAATATGAAGCTAGTGTTGGTTCGACTTTTGAAAAGTACAACGGATTTTAATACACACTCTCAAAGACAAACTCATGCTCAAGTTTGGACCAGACTGATTGAATTACCCCAAGAGTATTGGAACGATCAAGTTAGGACCAAACTCTTATTTTATTTTTAAAAGGAGGATTGTGATTATTTAGGCAATTTAGTTTTATTCTTTATATAAAAAAAAACTCTAGGTGTTAAGAATGTATTACACACATATTGTCTTAAGTTTTATGTATTATAAATATATTGAAGATCAAAATAACATACATCATATATATATCATTAAGAGCTTAGCCTTGTAACATCAAGGTACATAGCTTAATAAACATGTGTATTGTTACGCCGTTTAACAAGTACACAAATATTATTAACGCACCTAAAAAGTAAATTAAAAATTTTCCCTAGACAATCATCGAGAGTAATGCAAGGGATTGCTGCATTGTTAAATAAGAAGAAAATGAGTGTTATCAAAAGATGATATAATATTGTGTATTAGATAAAATTGAAAATGAAGTGAAAAATGACATTACCATTGGTTACAACAAATAATAAAGAAAGAAAGACGATGAAGGCATGAAGAAATATGTGAATTTGAGCCATATTATTCGTCCTATGTATGTAATAAATAAAAATTTTATGATTTCTTGATAAGCAAAAATATAACACCTTGTTTATTTTGATTAAATTATTTTTAGCACTTAGGAGTTACAAGAAGTCATTATAAAATTTGAAAAAATGTCAGCGTATCTAATAAATAAGTAGTATTTATCTCTTTATCTCATTAAAATTATAACTTAGACTTATTAAATATCTCACATAAAAATCTTGATGATCGTCGAAGTTCATTATCTTTTTTTTATTAAATTTTAATTATTAAATTTTATTTATATTTTAGCCTTTCGTAATAAATGAAGGTAAGTGCCAATAGAGACAAACAATAATGAATGTTAAAAAAATTGGTTGTACAAATAATGCATATAAGAGGTGACAACGAATTTATTTAAGAATTAAAAGTAATTTTATGACAAAATTTATATTAGAATGTTGTTGTGATTTGATATTACTAGTGACAGGGACAATATACCAACAACCGTCAACAAAAAGAATGTTAAATAATAAGGTTTATACGTGTTCATACAAGGAACAAGTTGATATATATGTTGTACCGTTGTTCACACGCATCATGAAAATTAAGACAATTAATGATTTTTTACAATACCCGAAGCAGAGACTCATGTGTGGGAGATTTAGTACAAGCTAGTAAAATACTCGTGCATTCTCATTGACCCGTTCATTTAAAGTTGATATATAAAATCGATATTAAAAAATGAAGAAAATCCGTTAGTGTTGTTGAAATACCAACAATAATGTAATGCTTCCAAGGTAATTAAAATCGGATTGGGTTGTCCAGATTAACTAGGAATCGGACTGGCATATTACTGGTAAAGAAATAACAGATTAGGGTTTTAGCTTTCAATTGCTCTACCGAGTCATAATGTTGTGTCCCAAAACCCAGGCCCAACCCAAAATTAGTTTTGTTGTTGTTTGTCATAAATGGTTCTATCGGGTTAATATCAAGGTAATCAAAACCAAACTGAACCGATCAATTCAACCGGTTGGATCAGAAAACTAGACCAATGTTCAATTCGGTTGACCATCAAAACCATGTTCCAATAAAAATGGGTGATATAACCAGAAAGTTGGGGGGGAACTAGGAAACCGGTAAAAATAGGCAGTTGTTCTAATTAGAGCGGTCATGCCATATTTTTTTTCCTTAAAAATCAGAAATGAACCTCCAATATACTACAAGATTTTAGAAGGGACAAAAGAAAAGAACTCGAAAACGATGAACAAAGATAAATGCGTAGGTGTAATATGCATTTTATTATACATAGAAAATAAAAGACGAGTGGTAGAAGAAAAATAATGAAGGATGGATGAATTTTTTTAGTCAGGCAAAATGAAGGAACAAATGAATGATAGGATGACGGTTGACTTTTTTCATCACTTAGTAATGTATTATATAAATTAAAATAAGATTTCTTTTCTTTTTTACAGGTCCAAATAAGATTTTTTTTAACGGTGGAGTAAAAAGGAGATTATGTTATGAGAATACTCTTTATGTGACCACTATTTTTTTTTTCTTCAGAATTTTGACCATTATCGTTATGAGTTATTTTGACCATTATTGTTATGAGTTATTTAACTATTTTATTTAATTACTGCAAATTTAACCTTGATTGAACCTTTGAACCTTCAACCACTACCTACATTGGTTCAATGTCTGTTTTGATATTAATTACCTTGGTTAATAATACAATCACCGTAAAGTAGTAGTACTAGAACTTTTACCCGTGCTACCGCCCGGGTCATAAACAATGGAGAAGATAATATATTGCAATATGATCCATTACATAGATAAGAAAACAATTCAACATAAACAATATTTTAGGACATATAGCAGTTGTTCACACATTTTAGAATATCTCTTTATACAGTTAAAAACTAACTCAGAGATATAAAATACCCACAAATTACTTATCAAAGCAATACAATTGATTTAATGTGATTCCATGCAATTATTAATAACTTATAGCATAAGTACAAACAAAAACAACAATTCATGCACTGATACAAAATTCTGCATAATTATAGCGAAGTCGAAGCGCAACTCTATTGAACTAACCATGTCTGCTTTTTACTCCCAAGCGTTTAATCCTTTGAACCTCGACTGAAACCAGCAAAGCAAATTGGATGGCTGAGCTCTAATGTCCTGTAAAGTATTATGTATCCATTCTTTTCCCACATTCCCATATATCCAATTGAAAAATACGCCCCTAATTTATAACATAATCAATGCAATATACTCCAATGGTTATTTTAACGTTAGTCTCTTTTTTAAATTGTATTTTCATCACAAAACTTTCACCGAAACTTTTTTATTTAACATCCGCGTAGATTGAAAAATAGAGCTTTTTTAAATTGAGGTGTTTACTTAAAGATGTGAACAGATTTTGTTAAAAGGATAAGCATTAGTCACAGCAGTAGTTGAAATTGAAATAGTTGCGTTCATTAGCAATAGCAAAACTGTTAAACAAAATTCAATTAAACATGACCATACATGAGACAACAAAACAGACTAAATTTAGGCCAGAAGGGTACACCAAACATCCAAAAAAGGCCATGCATGGTCATTGATCACGCAGCATCCAAAACCAAAATAGACATAAAAAGACAAACAACGAAACAAAGCAAAACATAGGAGGAAAATCAACATTACTTCTAATCTTTGGGCTCAATCTTCACGCATTTGAGCTTCACATTTTTCTGTTGCGGATTCCTCGCCAAGTTCAGCATTATCCTTCAAAGCAGAAAGTCCCTTTTCAGCAGACATTTTTCCAGCAACCTTGCTACAAGGGGTCTGTTCAGCATGCTTTTCCTTACTTTTGTTGTCAGATAAGGTAGCACAATCAACTTTTAGATTAACAACAGACTTTGAAGAATCGGCACAATCAATCATGGGGTTCTGAAATTTTATTTTTATTAGTTAGAATCAATAGTTAAAAAACTATACAACAGAAAAATAATAGCAGCAGCAAGCAAATGTCTTATACCTCATTTAGCTCTGAGTGGGCCAATGTCAAGAGGTTGTCAGGAAATGTAGTATGCACGTCCCCATCAATTGTCTACACGTAGAAAGAAGTATGATAAGATGATGAGCACAGATTAATTAATCTATCGGTTGTGGCGTAATTGCGCCAATTATGGAGGAGATTTCCATCAGTAACTTCAACTTTGAACAACATTTCGTTTCCTATAAAAACATCGAGTTCGGAGGGGCAATCAGCAACATTGTTTGGCTGTAATGTCAACATAACGTATGGATTTATATTACAAATCAAGTCGTAAACCGTTTGACCAACAAAAAAAAGATAACAATCATGACTTTGACCATTAAATGATAACAAAAGATGTTATAAAAAACTTAAATAAGCAATGCTAATATTGCTCAATGACAGCAAAATTCTATTGTCAAAGCTATATAAAATTATTCTATTAAGATAAAGCTTGTGTGAGACAATATTCCTCCACAACCCACCAGCAAGCTCACATATCAATAAGATGAATAAAAGAATGTAAAGCAAAGGATCCCTTAAAACAGAACAAAAAGAGTAAAAGATAGGACCAATACTAACCTTAAACTTGATGTTGCCCATTATGAGTGAAAGTTTCTCTTGTATAACTTGTGGCAGAACCAATTGCAGTTTGTATTTGACCATTCAACCCATTGTTCATGTGAATTGGCAGCAACAAAATCTCTTAAACAATTTTATACACAACTAACCAATTGCAATGCCAGGATTGCTTGGGTTTTAAACTTGAGATATAACAAATAGTTGAAAATCTAAATTGTGATATAACAATGGAGGATTGCTTGGTTATATCTCAATTGAAAATCAGTAGTTGTTGTGAATTGTGATATAACCAAAAACAAAAATGGAAGTGTGAACAAAAATTAGAAATATAAAACTTAAAATTTTACTGTACCTACAAATACGTTGTTAGGTTGAAGAATCCTTTTGTGAGTACACTGAAGAACCTCATCCACCGTCAAAAGTCTCCCTACCCGTTTCAGCCAATTTGCAATCACATACGATCGTATTAGATTCAATCATATATCCGACATAGCATAACCACACAAATATCCACAACCAATTTAAGATTATTTGTGGAGAAAGAATGTGAAAAGAATGATTGAAACGGAAAACACATTTTAAATTTTTTCTTTTGAATAGAGCACACATTTAACATTAGCAAGTTTCAGGTTTCAAGCTGAAACAAAATAAGAATTAAAATAAAATCTAAATCAATGCATCCAGAATACATATATTTGTGTAAAATGTTTTCTTAATGGACAATCAAAATCAACAACAAAAAAATGACGAACGATATTTTTCACATACTTTTTCTAAACCACAAAATGATATTCAGATAGTTCATTACATTCCTTCTAAAGCGATAAGAATACACACCTATGACCTGTAAATTAAAACAGACCAAATGCAATATTATCTATCTATCATTTATAGAGCTAAAAACTTAGGTTTAGGGTTTGGAGGGGTCATTGAATGTTAATTAGGATTAGATATCAAGTTTTGCAAAACCTATGTAGAAATTGAAACATAATTTTCAAAAACCTACATCGACTTTAAAATTGGAGGCTTCCCACTCATTGTTGCTATATCTCACTTAGAACTTGAGTTCTTCAACGGAAAAAAAAAACTACCAAGATAAATTTGTTCTAAGTTGGAGTCTTATTAATGAGTGTTGAATGAATGAGAAACACATTCAATATCATATATGGTTATGATTTGAAAATGCTATTGTGAAGACAATTAAGAAATAAAAGTTAATATCATGGTATAGTGAAGACAATAATGAACCAACCTTTTAAGCTAAGCATAGTAGATGCAGCCTCTCAATTTTTGCTTGCGATGATGATTTCGGCAGGATTCCTAGAGTCCATTGCAAAGGCCGCCAATGGTTATTTTGCAGCTAAATTATTTGTAGATTGACAAATTGCTTAATTTCTTCTCAAATTCACATGTCTGAAAGGTAACATGCATAATATGTATACCTTCTGGTCTGTCAATGTGATGATCCAAATAAGTTTCAACAAAGAAACAGATAATAAACAAACCAAAGCTTGTTTCTGTGTAATTTAAAACAATTACCAACATGGAAACATTTAAATCAACTGAGCAAAAGAAACTAACAAATCAAAATAACAAACATGTCTTTATAAAGGAAAATATTTGATTTGAAAGAAATGAAAAATGTAGAAAATCATATAGATGTACACATAATAAAGGAGAAACAACATGACATTGGAGGTTTTGTGAGGCATAATTTTCAAATTCCAAAACCAAAAATAATCAGTACTAATATAACAAATCACATAAAAATTCAAACTTTAATCAAAATAACTTATCAAAGGAAGTGCATCAATTGAAAATCTCAAGAACAAATCAAAATAAAAAACCTAAATTGAAAGAAAAAATTTGTAAAACTGGAAATTACCAGACCATCAAAGGAAGTGATTCACGTTCTAAGAGTTGTTTGATTATGTTGTTGTAAACGTTCAGACATGAGTTTTTGGCAGAGGTGAGAACCGATGAAGCCTCCGGCGTAAAAGGTGCCGGTAGAGTGAACGATGGCGAGGGTGGTGCCGTAACAGAGAGCATTGGTGAAAGGGAGATGAGAGGAGAAAGACAACGGTGAGGGGGGAAAAGATGTGGGAGATGAAGACAACGGTGAAAGAGGAAAAGAGGTGGGAGCATTGGAAATAAAAGACATTAATTATTTGTCATTTACAATGCAATTGAGGGATGACCAATAATCAGATCTGATCAAAGGGCTGATGTGCTAACCGCGCCTAATGACTTAGATCCAACAGTCTAGAATGTTTGGCGCCTAAAAAATTTAGGTTTAGGGTTTGCAAAGTCATTAGCAATGTTAATAAGGATTAGATATCAGTATGATGTATTATCATAATTTCCAAGATACAATTTCTTTTTTTCTTTCAGTGGTAATTAGTTTTGAACCGGTAATTATTCGATAACTTTTAACCGTTAGTGGATAGAAACATTGGGAGTTAGTTTATAAGTGTTGTGAGCCCATTAAGACATTAAGAGGGTTAAGCTCAATTGTGTAGAGACTATATAAGCATTAGTCTTTAAGAAAATTAGGGTTCACAATCATTTTACAAAATTTTGAGAAGAGGTAGAGAGAGAAAGAGCAAGAGAAAGGGGCAAGAGGAAGAGAAGAGGGTTGTAGAGAAAAACTTGAAGAACCAAGAGGAGCTAGAGATTCTAGGAGCTTAATTGAAGCTTTTGCTAGGATTATTGCTTATCGAGGTAAGGGGGTTAAATTTCATTCATAATCTCTTAGTTATAGCTTCTTCCCTAATTTTATGCATAAGTGCTTATTTTGCAAAGTGATTATTATGATTTTAATTGATGAAATTCATGCTTATGCTTTGATGTAATGTTTGGGTATGTGAATTTGATGTTGATTGAGTTGTTGATGATGAAATTACATGCTCAAGATGTGTATATATGTATACTTTGTGTTTTCACTCAAAATTGATGAAATATAATGTTGTGGTTGATGAATTGTTGATGAATTTATGATTGGTTGTTGCTGTTGTTGTTATGAGATGTTGTTGTTGATGATTGATGTCATGGGTAATCATAATCATAGAGTTTGAAGTGAATTTGTGTTGTTCTTGAAGGTTTTCATGAAAAATGGGTCAAATGGTGATTTTTGTTGAATTGATGTTTTGGTTCAAGTTTTATATGGAGTTGAGTGTCTTTTCATGTTTAGAAACGTTTAGACAAACCTTAGGATCAAATTTGGGCATTGGGAAGTCAAAATTGGGGTTTTTGGGTGAAAAATGGTGAAAAACCCGTAAGAACAGGAGGAAACTCGCTTGAAGTTCGCTTATGGCGAGTTCTCTCTGGAAGGAACTCGCTTATGGCTAAAAACTCGCTTACAGCGAGTTACTCAGTGACAACATTCCCTGTTTCACATGCTTGCGTCTTTTTCACACATTTCTGTTTTGAATTTATCTTTGGTGTAAATATGAAAGTTTTAGATAATTGAATTAGCTTTCCAATGACTTTGGTTTGACATCAAAATGATTTTTAGATTTTGAGTTATGATGAAAACACTCCAAGTAGGTCTTGGAGAAATTTTAAGTAAACTTAGCATGACTATTTCTAAGTAAACCCAAAACTTATGGAATGTTTCCAAATTTCAAAACTAGAAGTATTAGGAGTTCAATTAAGAGGTTTAAGAGTATTTAACCTATGTCTTGTTGAGTCTAACTTGGTTTGTTTTGAAAATGATTTGGTTTTGCAATATAGAAGAAATGATACGAACCTGTCATAACTTTATGATTTTGATGATTTTGTCATAGTCGGCCGGTGAAACGCACATGCATATTCAACTACACTCATATGTAATCTAAGTGTATACATAGTCGAGGCCCTAGACTTGATTTACTTGGTTTGGTTCATTTGTCTCAATTATTTTAAAGTTGTAAAATGAGAGATAAACTTTGTCGAAAATAATCTTTAAGACCAAATACTTGGCAAATCTTTTGTGGATAGTTTGATATGATTATATGAAGATATGTGAATGATTTCTAGGTGTTGGATATGACGTTTATCATAGCGTGGTGTATTTTCTCCTCACTTGAATTTTGAGAAATAATATGATGTTGTTGAATTATATGATAAAGTCGATGTTGGTGAATACATATATGTTGATTGATTGCGATATTGTTGGTGAATACATATATGTTAATTGATTGTAATATTCTCGGTGAATGCATATATGTTAAGTGATGGTGATTTTGTTGGTGATTGCATATATGCTAAATGATTGATGGTGATGTGGTGATGACTCTTAATTGATTTATGACTTGATTGATTGTGTGGATGTAAATACTTGAGAATGCAATTGTTGTTGAAGGTGATCAATATAAATGGAGGTTATCCTTTATATTGTTGTTGAATATTATGAGGTGATTTTGCATTGTCGAGTCTTTGCTTGTATGTCCATGCATCATAGTGATGTTGAGTCTTGATGTTGTAAAAGAGGGTTACTCTTTTACTTCGGTGATAATGTAAGACAAGTGTGAAATCTTACATACGATGTTTTTGTTGTATCGAAGGTGACGACCTTGAGGTGATTTGGTACCACATGCATCTAGCAGAGTCTAGAACATTGCATGCATTTGGTGAATGTTGTGATTGTGTGGATTGGTGTATATGCACATTGGTGGATTTTGTTGATGGTTGTAAATAATTGAACTATGCTCTAATTGCATGTCTTACTTGTTTGTGCTTATACACTTGATGAATCTATTTGATGATAACTATTTTGGTAATAGTAATGAGGTGAGAATCGTATATGTATGTATATATGATGTGTAATTTCCTTTAGTAATGATGGTTGCTTGCTTATACCTGGAAATGATGAATTGTAATTGTTGAGTTAAGTATGCTAAATGAAGAATAAGGTGAGTAATCCTTTCATTGATTGATGTTGATAAATGATGAGCTTTTGTCGATGACTTGATTAGAGATTAAATATGCTTGCTATGCTATGTTAGTAATGTGATAGCTTGAGGTGTAAAGAATGGGGGATAATAATCATGTGATGTTATTATTCTAGGAAGGATGAGTATTTATATGTGATATGTATGAATCCTTGAAAGCTTATGTTTTCATATGTTGATTATGATTGATGTGAAGCTTACCCCAGTGGTCTGTGGTGGACCGCCTACCTATTTGTATGAATGGGTAGACGGCGTGCATGATTAGTTTTGTTGCTTGTTTGGTGAGTGCTTGAGGATAACGGAGCTACCTCGTCTATCTGTTTTTGGAGTCTTAGCTTAGGGCTCTGATTAGGACGTCGTTTGGTCTTTTATTTTGACATTAGTTTATGTTGTTGAGATTTTACTCATTTGTCGGGATTTGGAGATTTTATACGATGATGTATATTGATCTTATGACATGTATATTTTGGAGATGTATGACTTATATCCGCTGCGACTGGTGATGAATCTTATATATGCATGTTGTTTAAATTTTGATGTGAAGACGTAGCATCTATTTCTTGAATATTTATATTATTCGCGTGTATTATCGCTTTAATAGAAATAAGGCGTTACAAGTTGGTATCAGAGCCGTGGTCAGTCTTGTCTGGACTAGTATTCGGTTAATTTCATGTTGTATGCGACATGTACGGGAGTACTGTCGGTACTTGTTGTGTTGTTCCGTTCTGTTAGGTAGGTTTGAGCGTAGTGGGGGAGTAGCAGGTTGCTTCTAGTGTATTGGTCTGGCAAGGGAAGATATCTTTGGCTGCAGAGGCTCAGTTGGTTGTGGTTTGTGTTAAGGTTCATGTTGATTTTGAGTTGGATCTTGTGTGTCTTCCATTGAAGCATATAGATGTGATTTTTGGTATGGATTGGATGTTGTCTTTTGGTGTTAGCATTAACTGTTTAACCAAGAGTATAACATTTTCGAAGCCGGTAGATGAGTTAGGTGGGAAGTTCTTGACCGCGAAGCAAGTGAAGAAGTCTTCGGACGGTGAAGTTTGTGTGTTCATGATGTTTGCTTCATTGAAGGAAAGTAGTGAGAAAGGAATTGTTGATTTACTGGTAGTGCAAGAGTTTCCAGAAGTTTTTCCGGACGACATTACCGAGTTACCGCCTGAGAGGGAAGTTGAGTTTGAAATTAATTTGGTGCCAGGAACGAGTCCTATTTCGATTGCGCCATATGGAATGGCTGCATCTGAGTTGGGTGAGTTGAAGAAGCTGTTAGAAGAGTTGCTTGAGAAGCAGTTTATCAGGCCGAGTGTTTCTCCGTGGGGTGCTCCAATGTTGTTGGTTAAGAAGAAGGATGGAAGCATGAGGTTGTGTGTGGATTATCGGCAGTTGAACAAGGTGACGATTAAGAATCGGTATCCGCCTCCAAGGATTGATGATTTGATGGATAAGCTGGTTGGTGCGGAAATGTTCAGTAAGATCGATTTGAGATCAGGATATCATCAAATTAGAGTGAAGGCGAAAGATATATCCAAAACCGTGTTCCTAACAAGATATGGACACTATGAGTATTCTGTGATGCCATTTGGAGTATTTTAATGCGCCAGGTGTCTTCATGGAATATATGAATATAATATTTCATCCTTTTCTGGACCGTTTTGTGGTGGTATTTATAGATGATATTTTGGTGTATTCGAAATCAGAGGAGGAGCATGCTGAGCATTTGAGGGTTGTGTTGCGTGTCTTGAAGGAGAATTAGTTATGTGCTAAGTTGTCTAAGTGTGGGTTTTGGTTGCGGGAAGTGAGTTTCCTTGGTCATGTGATTTCGAAAGGTGGTATTGTCGTGGATCTGTCAAAGGTTGATGCAGTGTTGCAGTGGGAATCACCTAAGTCTGTTTTTGAGGTTAGAAGCTTTCTTGGATTGGCAGGTTATTATCGGAGGTTCATTGAGGGATTCTCTAAGTTGGCGTTGCCATTGACGCAGTTGACTCGGAAAGGACAAGCTTATGTTTGGGATGCTAAGTGTGAGAAGTGTTTCCAAGAGTTGAAGAAGAGGTTGACTTCAGCTCTAGTGTTGATTTTGCCGAATCTGAAGGAATCGTTTGTTGTGTATTGTGATGCTTCTAAGATGGGTCTTGGTGGTGTGTTGATGCAGAATCGTCAGGTTGTAGCTTATGCGTCGAAGCAGTTGAAAGTGCATGAGAAGAACTATCCGACTCATGATTTGGAATTGGCGGCCATTGTGTATGTGTTGAAGATTTGGAGGCATTATCTGTATGGTTCTAAGTTTGAAGTGTTCAGTGACCACAAGAGTTTGAAGTACTTGTTTGATCAGAAAGAGTTGAATATGAGGTAGAGATGATGGTTGGAGTATCTTAAGGATTTTGACTTTCAGTTGAGTTATCATCCCGGGAAGGCGAATGTTGTTGCTGATGCCTTGAGTAGAAAGACGTTGCATATGTCTGCTTTGATGGTTAAAGAGTTGGAATTGATTGAGTAGTTTCGAGATTTGAGTTTGGTTAGTGAGTTGACACCGGAAGGTGTGAGATTGGGAATGTTGAAGCTGACAAGTAATATTTTGGAAGAGATTAAGAATGGTCAGAAGGAAGATTTGGAACTTGTAGATCAAGTGATGTTGGTTAATCAAGGTAAAGGTGGAGACCTCAGATTGGGTGAGAACGGTGTTTTGTGTTTCGTGATCGAGTTTGTGTGCCGGATGTACTTGAGCTTTAGAAGCGAATTTCGGATGAGGGTCACAGAAGTAGTCTGAGCATTCATCCAGGAGCGACGATTTTCGTTAGATTTATTTTAATTCTTTTTATATGTGTTTATATGTGCGTGTATGTGATTAATTGTCTCTGTATGTATATATTTTGGTTGGGATCAGTGGAATTCGGTGTTAGAAGGGTATTATAGTCATTTTAGACTCATGGGTATTTTAGTCATTTTTCAAGCAAGGGTAAATTAATAATTTCATGGTGAGGGTTATTTTTAGTGTTTCAAGTGAGAACGATTATTGTTACTAAGTTACTAGTGTAGTTGTGGTAATTAGTTGTGAGCCGGTAATTATTCGATAACCTTTAACCATAAGCAAATAAAGACTTTGTGGATTACTTAATGAGTGTTTTGAGCCCATTAAGACATTTAAGGGTTGAGCCCAATAGTGAGGAGCCTATTTAAACTCTAGTCTTTGAGGAAATTAGGTCACATAGAATCATTTGTTCATTTTCACAAAACTTTTGAGAGAGGTAGAGAGAGAAAGAGCTAGAGGAAGAGAAAAAGGGTTAGAAGAAGATCTAGAGAGAGAAAGCTTTGATTGGAGCTTTGGAGCAAAAGTGAGGCTAGGATTCTAATTCTTGAAGGTTTGAGGTAAGGGGGATAGTGTTCTATCATAATCTCTTAGTTGTAATCTTTTTTCTACTTATATTCAAAAGTGCTTATTTGTGAAGAAGTGATTATTGTGAATTTGATGATAATTAAGTTGTTGATATAGGAATGGGTACTTTGTGAATTTTGCTCAAATTGATGAATTGTGATATTGTGTTATTCAATTATGGTTGAATTCATGATTGTGAGTTGTGTTTGTTGTTAAGTGTTGTTGATACTGTCATTTCATGAATTGAGAGTGACATATGTGTTGTTTTGTGTAAGTTGTTGTTGTTGGAACCTTGAAGGATTAAGTGAATTGAAATATAAGTTGTTTAATATTGTTGCAAAAAGAGTCTAAATGATGCATTCGAACTTTGGAAAATGATTTTTATCGTTTTGGGTATGTTGGGGATCAAAGTAGGGATTTTTGGGATGATTTGGGAATGAACCCGAGGCCAAAAATGCGTTTTCAGACAGTTTTAAATCATCTCATTTTTCTCTCTGACTTTGTTTGAATCGATTCAATAAGATGTGAATCGATTCAGCCTTAGTTGTAAATATAAAAGTTTTAGATATGGATGTCATATTTCCAATGGCTTTGGTTTCACTTCAAAATGTCTTATAGAACTAGATTTATGATCAAATTACTACGCATAGGTCATGCAGCATTTTTCATGAAACTTTGTCATAACTTTTTCACTAAATCATGAAACATCTCCAAAATTAATATTGGGTTTAAAGAAGTCTTTGTAGTGAATAAATGGGTATGTAATAATGAAGTTGTGATGTTTAGGAACAATTCAATTTGGATTTCTTAAATGATAAGAAACTTGGAATTGTGACGTTTTCGGTTTTCAGAATTTATCAGAAAATGAACTTTGTGAATAAGGATGAATACAGGGTTAATCTACAGTTCATATGGACTTAGATGAAGCATGTGAAGTTTGTGCTTATATGATTTATTAAGATTGAATTGTAGGTTTTCAAACTTGAATAAGTTGCCTTGTTTTGAAAAGTGTCAATGTTGGCCATTTTGCAAAATGATAGACGAACTTTGTCGAAAATAATCTTTAAGACCAAATACTTGGTAAATATTTTGCGGATAGTTTGATATGATTATATGAAGATATGTGAATGATTGCTAGGTGTTGAATATGATGTTTATCAAAACATGTTGTATTTTCTCCTTTACTTGAAATGTGAGAAATTGTATGAAGTTAGTGTGATCATGATTATATTAATGATAATGTGGAGATGACTCTTATTTGAATTGTGGCTTGTTGAATTTGTAGACGTAAATACTTGATAATGCATTTGTTTTTGAGCTAATCAATGTAAATGGAGGTGAACTTTTACATTGTTGTTGTTGTTGGATGTATATGTAAGGTGATTTAGCATTATCGAGTCTTTGCTTGTATGTCCATGCATCATAGTCATATTGAGTCATATGTGTAATGTAAAAGGGAGGTGTACTTTTACATTGTTGAATTGTAAGTGGAGGTGTATCTTACATATGATTTTTTTGTTGCATCATGAGGTGACGACCTTTGTTGTTGTTGACGGTACCGAATGCATCTAGAAGAGTCTAGAACATTGCATGCATTTGAATGGTTGATGAGTTGTGTCATAATTGAATATGTGACTTGGTGAACTTGTGCATTGTTGAAATTTTTCGAATGTTGTGATTATGTGGATTGATGTATATGTACATTGGTGGACTTTGTTGATGGTTGTGAATGATTGAACTATGCTCTAATTGTATGTGTTACTTGCTTGTGCATATACACTTGGTGAATCAATTTGATGTTAATTATTTTGGTAATAATAATGAAGTGAGAGTTGTATATGTGTGTGTGTGTGTATGTGTGTGTGTGTGTCTATATATATATATATATATATATATGATTTGGTGATTCCTTTGATAATGATGAATGCTTAATTATAACTTTGAAATGATGAATTGTACTTGTTGAGTTAAGTATGCTAAATGATGAATAAGGTGAGTAATCCTTTCTTTGATTAATGTTGATGAATGATGAGCTTATGTCGATGACTTGTTTAGAAATTGAATATGATTGCTATTCTATGTTAGAATTGTGATAACATGATAAGTATGGAATGGAGGATAATATATGTGTGGTGGTAGTATTCTTGGAATGTTGTGTATGTGTATTTGTCATGCATGAATCCTTGTGTTGGGTATTTGTATTGGCTGCATTGTTGCTAAAATAAATATCCATGTATGTGTTGTTGGAACCAATGTTCAAACATGATTCAGGCATGTCTGTAAGATATTGGATACGATGTTCCAACATTCTGGCACAGTTCAGTGTGCCATGTTTCTTGCCTGTTTGTACGCGCGCCTTTAGTATTTAAGGAAACAATATTTCCTTATCTTACTGACCAAGCAACACACATATCTTTACAGAATCAGTTGTGCAATATTCCTAAAGATGTGTTTATATTTTAGGAAATATTTTAATCTGTTATAGACGTTCCTGAAGATGTTCCTACATTTTAGGACTTTTCATATTTGTCTCTGATTCGTGTTTTGCAGATCAGCTGGACGATCTGTTTTGTTCTGAAGCCCAACAAGTATATTTGACTTGAGCTGCTTTAGTATAAAAGGAAGACAACAAGACCTAATTATTCATTAAAGCCGTCATTCTAAAAAGTTTTAGCTTTTAGGGTTTTGAGTCTTCGTGTGTTCTATTCTTGTATCATGTTGATGCAAGTCTAGTACCTTTTTGTGAGCCTTTCTTGTATTGTCTGTGATACATGTTTAGGATTGTGTGTAGAGTTATAAACTCTTGTGTGCTACGCCAAAGCTGTTAAGTAAGGCCGTAGTTATTTGTTTGAAGGTAACTTCATCTTTGTGTTTGTTTGTTTTAGTCTGATAAATCACAGGGGATGTGATTGAGTGTAGGACAGTGAGATGGGATCTCAGATCTAGGAGTTCCTAGGTTGAAATCAATACGGGTAGGTCCTACGTATTTAGTGTAAACGAGGAGTTTGCTGAGAGCTATAGAATAAGGACTACACTAGTGAATTTCCTTCCTGGCTTGGTAGCCCCCCAGAGTAGGTGTGTTTGTCACCGAACTGGGTCAACGAACTCATTGTGTTCTTTTACTTTCCTTTCTTTTACTTTCTTGTTTTTTATTTCTGTTTGCTTCGTGATTTTGGAACATCGAACGAAACATTATAAACGTTGAAACATCTTACAGAACATATTAAAACAAGTACGCTAGAATTTCAATTGGCATTAGAGCAGGCACCCTGCCTGTTTTAGGGTGAGCTCCAGGGTAGTTTCATTATAGCATTATGTACAAGAAAGGTGTATTTGTAAATAGACCCCCTATGTTGGATGGATAATACTATGATTATTGGAAATCACGCATGAGTGCTTTTCTCAAATCCATTGACAGCAAAACCTGGAAAGCAGTTATGAAAGGTTGGGAACATCCTGTGGCCCTTGATGCAAATGGAAACATGACAACTTTCTTGAAACCAGAGGAAGAGTGGACCAATGCTGAAGATGAACTGGCTCTTGGAAACTCCAAAGCATTGAATGCATTGTTCAATGGGGTAGACAAGAACATGTTCAGATTAATCAAACAATGTATTGTAGCTAAGGATGCTTGGGAGATTCTCAGAACTGCACATGAAGGTATTACTAAGGTAAAAAGTGCAAGACTTCAACTTCTTACTACAAAATTTGAGAATCTGAAAATGCAAGAGGATGAGAAGTACATGATTTTCTATATGAATATTCTTGATATAGCAAACTCCTTTGACTCACTTGGTGAAAAATTGACTGATGAAAAACTTGTGAGAAAGATCCTCAGATTTTTACCTCAAAGATTTGACATGAAGGTCATTGCTATAGAAGAAGCTCAGGATATTTCTAATATGAAGGTTGATGAACTAATTGGATCTCTTCAGAATTTTGAAATTGTGATCAACAACAGGGAAGAAAAGAAAGAGAAAAGCATAACCTTTGTCTCAAATAAAGATGTTAAAGATTCACAAGAAGAGTATGAAGATGATGAAATACTTTCTGAAGCAATTGTGATTTTTGGAAAATAATTTAACAAGGTTCTGAAATAAGCTGAATGGAGGCCCAGTTCAAATGGTCAGAACACCAGGTACAACATCAGTGAGCAACAAGATAATGTGAACAATACATGAACTAATGATAAGAGAAATCAATCTAAAGGAGTTCAGTGTCATGAATGTGAAGGATATGGACACATTAGGACGGAATGTGCCATATATCTCAAGAAACAAAAGAAAAGCTTGTCTGTTTCCTAGTTCAATGAAGATGTCCTAGAAAGAAATGATGATAGTGATTTTACTAACCAAGTAAATGCCATGACTGGTAGAGTCTCCTCTAACACTGAATCATGTGATGAAGAGTTAGATTATGATGAGTATAAAGGATTGTATACCAGAAGTGCAGAGATATGCAAGATGTTAGAAGAACAGAAGAAGACAAATAGTCAACTATTGGCTGAAAGAAGTAATCATTTGGCAAAAATCTATGAACTCAATGATCAGGTAAGACTCCCGAACTCTCAATTTGAACACATTAAGAAACAAGTGAAATTGATGACTACTGGCACTAGTACCCTGGATGAGATTTTAGAAGGACAAGTTAAAGAGAACCCAAATGGTATAGGGTTCGATTACAATCCTCTAAATCAGAGACAACAAAACCGAAATTTTGCCTATACACCAGAAGATCATGGGATGATAAGAAAAGAAAAGCAGGATATCAGGGTTACAGCTGCTATAGGAATAAATACTACTTCTACAAGCAAGATAATGTTGCAACATTCAGAAGAACATCATAGTTCCGACGACTCAATAAATTAGTGTTTTTAATATATTATTTGAGTCTGTTTTATTTAGATTTGATTTCGTTTATTTAATATTATTTCCTTTTTAGAATTATTTTACTCCAATTGCAAGTTATTATATTTCAGGAACAAATATCTGACAGATTGAGTCTTGGAGCAAAAGAAAGAGGATTAGGAGCTGATTCGGGATGAAAATATGAAATAGGGGACAAAAATATGTCACTCCCTAAGTCAGTAACTTGGCACGGCCCGTGCCACTAGCAGCACGGCCGTGCCAACGTTTAGGACACTCTTTTACAGCTTCTACTTCAAGGATAAGCTACCTATTAGTTTACTTCTGACCTAAAAGCCCGTGGTTTCTTGTGGAACATTCTAGTGTTATATTTCTTAAGGCTTAAGTCATTGTAAACTATAAATAGAGTAGCTAGCTATCACAACAATTCATCTTTTGTTCTTGGAATTCAATAATGTCGCGCCATTTTTCGGAGGTCAAGACTATTTGATTAGCGTTTGACTCACTATTTTGTTTCACGACTGAACATTTAATTTTGAGAGAAAAGGGGAAAAAAGTTCGAAACACCCCTTTGAAAAGATTTAGGGTTCGGGGGTTAGTTACATAAAGGGAAGGTGTTAGCACCCTTTATGTCCGTAGT
>Ga0228711_1001088_pt1 | contig 38370 bp, 30 predicted proteins | sample MedpolnodulmetaG_2_FD_177996 | JGI IMG/M metagenome (GOLD analysis project Ga0228711, IMG submission 177996) | Root nodule microbial communities from Medicago polymorpha collected in Santa Monica, California, United States - brown nodules | ecosystem: Host-associated > Plants > Roots > Nodule...
ATCAACAAAATACTAATTACAACAATTTCATCAATTCACAATTTATATCATACACTAAAAAAGTTGCATTTCAAATTTATAATCAAGAACCGAAACAACATCAATAAACATGAAACAATTATGATTATTAATAATTATAATCATCAAGATGGTAAAACAATTGAGACTGAGATAAAAAGAGAAGAGAAACTGTAAAACAAATTCAAAAAACTTCACCAGTGTTGTAGACGATCCATTCACTTGGAACTGCCTCATTTTTTCAATCACACCGATCTGAAAAACAAAATAGGTAAAGTAATTCAATTGACTCTCACTGTTGCTTAATTCTACACTGAATATCCTAATAGATCCTTAATTGCCTCTAACCATCTGACACAACTGTTTCTGAATCCCTTCAGACTGCACAGATAACAGGATGGACAAAATAGCTATTTTAGAACTTACTACATTACACAATGGTGGCAAAAGCATGACCGCTAATCCATCTTATGAACGAATACCATGTTTATAAAACACTAAGACTCTAAGTAGAAAAGATAGTAAATAACTAAAACAGAATATGTACCTTAACAATGATAGAAAAAAATAATCTTATAACTAATTTTTGTGAGAATCACTTCTAAGACCTACCTATCTTTCTATATGCATTGAAAAGTTATAATAATGTCTCTTTAAGTTGGACTTTTGTTATTTAATAGAGCAGCGTGCACAATGTGCATGTGTGTAACTCAGATGTGTGTAGAATTATATTCAATCAAAGAATACCCTTTTATAGAAAAATATCATACAAAGATTATCAAAGAAAAAACCAAAAGAAAGAGTCATATTTAGATTAAATTTGAACTTCAACATTATGCAAATATTTAAATATTTGGCTAAATCCCAATCTCATGAAAATGGTAAAAGATTCTAAACTCAGTGGATTAACTTAATGCAAATCACAAACATTCAAATTAACTTTGTTAGGCCTATAAATACTCATAAGTTTCATATAACCAAATTCATATTTGATGGTCTTAATGAGTAAGTTACACATACATGTAAGGTCAGAACATGGTATGTAAATTTTTAATTTTTTTAGGCTTATACCTACTCATCAGTTTCACATGACAATTCCACATTCTCATAATTTTCAAATAGGTGTTAATAAGTCAGTTTCACAATTGCTAATAGTCCCATGAGTTAATGCAGCAAAAACAGCAGCATCAATTTTCAAGGTTTGATCCTTCATTTTTTTAAGAAAAACTATGTCTCGGAATAAAGCTTGGCATTATTCATGTAGTGAGGTCAAATTTAAAAACGCAATTCAAAATAGAGTTAACAATATCTATTATATACCTTTGAACATTTATAATGCATATTTAGCATAAAGACTTCATTTTTAGAAAACTACATGCATAGATTTTTTTTGGAATCTGAAATAAAAAAACTACTCATCGGCCAGAAGTAGCCACACATATATGTAAACTATATAAAATATAGAGTCCAAAAAATTGTTTAACAATAAATTTCAAGCCATGAATAAAAACCATTAGTTTGATACCTTCAGTTTGATTGCATCTCCAATGTCATTTATTTAAACTCTTTCAAACTTGATGCATAAAATTTGTCACCAAACAAAAACAGAGATTAACAATTGAATAAAATCTGTTATCATAATTATTTTACTCAAAATAGCATGCCTTGCATATCCAGACAGAGAGTAATTGGAACAAAATAATAAACATCTTAAGAAACTAAGAAAGTTGATTTAAAACTCAGTTTCACATGACCGTTTCACATACTCATCAATTTTAAATTTTGAGGATTTTGAATTTTGAATTGAGTGAAGTTTGTGTTCTAATTGAATTGAATTGTGAACAAAAGTTGTTGTTGTTTGGTTGGGTGGCACAGAGGTAGTGTAATTGCATTTGTCTTGAAGCTGAAAATTTGTTCAGAATGAAGGTTTGCATTCACCTTTTGAGTGAGAGAGCAGGAAAGCTTTGCCTTTTCTGTTGTGTTGCATTAAATGATTCTGAAAAGAGGTGGGCCTAACATTGAGTTTGAGTGTTGGACTTTGACCCAAACGATTTTGCTCAATCCCAAGGGGAAAGACGAATATACCCCTACGCATGTTAACTTGCGTTAGTACAAATGGCAACGTAAGTTAACTCACGTTCATAGCAGACATGTAATTGGAAAGTCAAAAATGACCCGTAATCACGCCACATTCATAACTTAACCGAATTACGCCAGTTTAACAAGATTATCAGATAATACGACATAATCGATCCAAATTACACAAAGTCATCATTTTTCTCACAATCACATAATCACCAATAAACGATCCAAACAGTCCAAATTACACAAATTTGCCGGTAATGACCCGTAATCACTTAAACACACTTAATGACACGTAAACGATTCAAATTACACCAATTTGTCCGTAAATTTATAAAAAAAAATAAAAACATAATCTCACATAAATGGTCAAAATTACCCAAATTCATCGTTAAAATACATAAACACAAATTCATTAAGATTCAACAACACGGACACAAATTCAGAAAATATTACACTTAAATAAATACTACACTTCAACAGATCGGACAAAGAGATACAAAGTGTTATTCTCAACCATTAACCTAAACATGTAATCAACGTCGCTATCATCTTTGAGAAGTTGTGGATAATACACGGTCTTCCAAAAGTCCTCTTCCTTATCCTCCCCCAAATCCAGGCCTGACATATTTACTATCACATCACGTGTTCTATGATTTGAACCAATATGGATAAAGAAGTCGTCAAGTTTTGCCTTCAACTCGTCCAACTTGTCGATGGGGTTTACAATGAACCAAGCCCTCTTTTTCACATCTACATAACAAACTTCAAGTTTAACTGGATCTTGTGCATCTTCAGACATGTTTCACTTCACAAAAATATAATGAAAAACAAATATGAGATAAAATAAATAGTTGAATAATTAGAGACAAAGTAATGCGAGCAATAATTGGTGTGACATAACCGGCTACCAAAAAAATATTTCATTTCATATATTTATATAATATATAATATTAGTTACATATTGGCCACAAATATCCAAATTACATAACCGGCCACCCAAAAATATGTTGGGGTGTAATACCACCAAAAAATAGGACGAACACGGACCGACCAAAAAGTGTCATAACCTATAACCTATCTTAGAAGTCTAGTGACATTCCTAAATTTTCCTCATCTTCCATGTATTCCATGACTTCAAATTCTTGTTCCTTTTTTTTTCAGAGTGGGAGTATAATCACAAACAATTGAATTGTGCTCATTTGTTGGTTTCTTTGGCGGCTTTAACTCCTTAGACATGAGGTCATCGAAGGCGGCTTGTCTATCCATAAACTCAAAATGTCGTTTCTCCGCCTCACCAATCTTGTGAGTCATCCACTCCTTACAAGGAGGTGGTAACAGACAATCTTCTTTCAACTTCACATGAAGAAAGTGGTCGAGAATTAAGCAAAGGTACATTATGTTGGAATGTGGCTTAAGTGGTGGAGCACTCCGGATTGAAAAATATGTCTCACATGCACCACCCATTTCAAGCAAAGTCAATAGAGCAACGACTCTATTGTAGCAAGTAGCAATAATGTGACCCATATCCGGAGTGGTCAACCACTTCTCTATCGGCGCAATACCACTTTTACTTGTTGGAGGGTGTAAACCATCCAAGATAAGTTTATAACGCCTCTCAGTACCATATATCGGCAAGTAGTCACTCTTGTGATTTTTCAACTCATTAATAAGTGCATGACGAACCAAAACATGATCTTCCTCATTAAATCTCATATGCCTAGCTATGACCCGAAAACCACAATTACCATCCCCTCTAACATTCACAATGTCTTCAATGTAAGGTCTCATGAGATTTGGAATTTGTGAAATGTGTCGTATTTGCAAATAAGGTTCTTTTTTTGAAGTATAAGATGAAGTTTGTGAGCGGGAGCAAGTGCCAAGGCGTGAACCTTTACTCTTTGGAACATAACTCTTGCCATGTGAGCATTGACTATCGGGATTTTGAGCATCAATAATCTCCCAACTAAAGGGGATTCGACCCGTGGACCTTGTTTTCAGTGTAGACTTCACCTTTTAAGGTGCTCCCTTAGTGGCTACTTTTCTCGGAGGTGGCTTCAACATTGTGTCCTCCAGAAATCCTAGTTCACACAACTTTCCTTTGATGACGAGTTTCATCTTGTAAGGGCCCTATTGATACGTTCTTGAATCGTGTTCCATTCCTCCATAACGGAAAAATGTGAATCAACCTCTTGTCCAATTACACTTAACCTTTGCCAATGAGGGTGTATTTCATCCAAAAGAATAAGCAATTTTTTCTTCCTCTTCTCGGCAAGAATACAAGCACAAGGCAACCCGAACGTTGTCATTTACACACAACCACAATCTTCTTTAGCAAAGTCGAATCTCCTAGAGCGTTCAAATTCTTCATCGATGAAACCCAAATCGGCCTTAGAGACATACCCTTCCAACTCAGAGAATAACTTGGTTTTTTTGTATTTGTGCACCATGACGGTTATGCTCCTCCCAAAACTCCCTTGTATCTCACCAAATTGGATTTTCAACATTTTGTCAATTTCATTCCAACATGATGTCAAATCTCCCACACTACTCCTAAAGTATCTTTTCAATTGTGCATGAGCCGATTCAACAATGTTGGTTTCTCTACACCCTAGATGCAAGCATTTATTCGTCCATGCCCTCACAAAATGCTTCTTAAGGGGCAAAACGGTTTCCTCAACATATTTAACAAACAATGGAAACAGTTCGCATACCTCATCTTTGAATGTCAACCATGCAATTGCAAATGAATCCTCCATAGGAGAGTTAACCACATCTCTCCAAGCCCTCACTATTTTCTTAACAAGCACACAATGCTTGTCATCATCCGCTTCCTTCGCATCTTTGCCAACAACTTTTGCTTTCGAAGGCTTGGCATTGACTCTACAATCCGTGACGCACCTAGATTTGACATTCTTCTCAATATGAAAATAGCAAAGTACATGGTCCGTTTTAGGGAGAACTTCGACAACAACTTTCATCAAAGTGGGGTCTTTATCGGTGACAATCACCTTAGGCATGTTGCGTTTTGAGGTCAAAAGACCAATCAACATCTCAAGTGTCGAAATGAAGTTATTCTCTCTTTTAAAGGAAAGAAAGGCAAACGCAACTGAATACGTCAATTTGGTAGACGTGCACCAACAATCTCAAATAACGGCATTCGGTAGGTATTGGTTTTGTAAGTGGAGTCCATGACCAAAACGGTGGGAAAAGTGTTAAGCATGTCAATTGAATCCGGATGAGCAAATAATAAATCTTCAAGAGTGGTTTCCTCGCTATTTGCTCTTGTGAAACAGACATATTGATGCTTCTCCAACTTTGAAATCAAGTATTGAAACTCTGTCTCGTCCTCTCTTTGCCCCTTGCGCCATTTAGTTCGCGCATTATACACTTGCTTGATGAGTGTCACACTTTCTTTGTTTTTTCCCTTCAAATCCGTGAGAATATTCCTAGGCGCCGCCAAGCTCTTTGTCATGTCGATAACTCTTTGCTTCTCCTCCGCTTTTAGTCGACCCACAAGAAGGTGCCCGGATAACTTTGGCGCCAAGTCATGGTTGTAAATTCCACAAAGCATTGCAATGCATCAATCTTGTGTTTTTTTTCAAAGAAGCATTTCAACCTAAACGGACAATTACATTTCCTTGAGCCCATGCCTTCAAGCTTCGGTTTCTTCCTCGTCTTAGGTGGCTTGTATTCACCACTCCTCTCACATTTCATCGTCATGTATGGCGTTATTGTGCTAGATTTATCTATAGAAATAGTGAATCCGACCCTAGCCGCTTGTTGACGAATCCAATCAAGTAATTCTTCTCGATCTTTCCATCTTTCATTTGTTGTAAAAAATGACCCGATGTTTACTTCAATAACACGAACACCGGTAGGTACCGATTTAGGTTTCTCTTCAAAGTTACCGGTAGGTACCGGTTTTGCTTGGTTGTGAACTATGTGAGCTTGAAAAGGAATTTTCACTTTAAACTCCACTTCTTTGGTTGGTTTGACATCGCCGGATGCTACGCCGGAACCTACGCCTACGCCAGAAGCTTTGCTTTTGGCCGGTTTAGGTTCAACGTCATCCTCCCCCATATTTTCAACCATCTCACTCAATGTCTATTCAATAAAAAAATAACAAAGAAAAAATAAATAAATAACTTGTGCGCAAAGCAAAGCAAGGAAAAAAAGTGACATAAACGTTCAAAATTTGGGCATCACAGTAGCGTGAGTTAACTCATGTTGCCCAACAACTAGCGTGAGTTAACTCACGCTGAGCCTTACACCTACTGGAAAAAAAAACGTAACTACCAGAAAAACCAGGATAAATGGAAGAGTTTTGACGGTACATTAATGTTTGATGAGAGTAGAAACTTGTTTCCTGACGATTTGCAATGATTTGGAATGAAGATTTTGACCCAAAAATTCGCACTTTTTGGGTTTTTGGAGGTGAAGGGAAAGAAAAAATGGAGTTGTGTGGTTGTCTGCTGGGTTTTGAACGAAAATAGTACACAGCGTGACTTAACTCACATAGGGGCGAAACCGTAAATATTAATAGGAATGTTCACTTCAAGGTCTTTAAGTTGATGTTCACTTCAAGGTTTTGAACAAAAATAGTACACAGCGTGACTTAACTATTTAAGTTGATGTTTATTATGATTTTTTGGAGAGAAGTTGATGTTTATTATAATTGGGTAATGAACATTCCTATAATTTATATGGTTTATTGGGCTTGTTTTAATTTGAAAGTCAATAACATAAATTTTCAATCAAAATTTTATAAAAAATACAAGGTTCAAAGTTTACAAGTTTTTTTTAGAGATGTTTATTATGATTTTTTCGAGGGAATGTTTATTATGATTAGCAAATACTAAACTGAATATTCATTAAATAATATAGCAATGTCAGCACTTATTATTGTAAAAAAATAGCATGAACTAAGGTGTTTTGTTTTTCTATAAACCTTACAAACAAAACCACATGAAGCGGAGTGGAGTGGAGGTATGAGGATTCAAATCACAGTCATGATGTCCGACCTAATAATTTCGACATTTTTATCAGTTGAGTTTGTGTGAGTTTATGATGACTTTGTCATCTCGTCTATCTACCAAAAAAATAAACACGAAGCGTATCCAACAACACAACACAGAGTCTCTTTCACACGATTACACGGCAAAACAAAACTTTCCTTTAATAAAACCAATCACGTTTTGAGATTCAAAATCTCATCTGGGTTTGAGATATTTTTAGGGGTAATGTTATTCATTGTTAGCTTTAAATTTTTCATATTTCTTTTTTTAAAATCTCTTGATTGAAAACAAAACATAATTTTTTTATTCTCAAATTTATCAAAATCTCATCTGTTTTTTTTAGTTGGTTACGTTTTGATTGATTTGATATGAATTTAAATGCGGACCTACTAGAAAATGGATATATGGTGACATTGGTCCCATTTTAATCAGCTTAAAGAATATATATATTTCCTTCCAATTACTCAGACGGAGGGAGAGAAATGGATGTGGAACATCAACGCGGCGAAGGTCCAGCAACGAACGATCGATGTTCAATCTGTCACGAAAACTTCCAACTCCCATGTCAAGCAAATTGTTCTCACTGGTTTTGTGCAAACTGTATCATCCAAGTTTGGCAATACTCTTCTTCTCTTAAACCTTGCAAATGTCCTCTCTGTCGTCGTCCTATTAATCTTCTTGTTCCCACCGGCGTTGACAACAATGACGATTATGAGCAGGATCGTCTGATTGTGGCTGATATTCAGAGATATAATCGTCTTTTTGGTGATCAATCTAATGCTAGTATTACCCAAAGAATACTTGATCGTCGGTTTCTTTTAAGGATACTTTTTAGGGATTCTGTAAACCTTAATACTCTTGTTATCAGAGCTCGTGTCTTCATTACGGTTAGTTCTTCATAACTCATCAACTATTTTTTATACTTTGTTGTTGTTCTTGTTGTTTATATTCATATTATCATTAGGTAGTTGTGGATCATGTCGGACTTGAGATCCTTAGTCGGAGTGTTGGAGATAACTTTGAACCGTTGCTCCTATGATCGATAGCTTCCTTCTTCTCCGGATGGGAATTGTCTATGTTGCATGTGTACGGGTACATACAGATACGAGAATACGACAATTTAAAAAAAAAAAAAATGAAACCCTATTGACATCATTCCAGAAGGTACCCTATAGTAGTAGAATATGTATATTGATTTCAATTTCAATTCAAATTATTACTTAGCTATATTGTCAAATTACTTACCTATTGAACATCGAATATTGGATTTACCAAGAGGTTAATAAAAAAGCTCCATTTGAGTTCCAATATTCTGCAGAGCCAAAAGAATTATTAAATTTATCTTTACCATAGTTAATACATGCAAGTGGCTATAAATACTAAGGGTCCCCCAATATGGACATCTTGCTTAATCGTACCAACATGGTATTTATTAGCTTATCCATTTAAACAAAAAAAAAAAATGAATACCACAGATTCTCTAATATGGACCTCTTATTGCTGGTCCCCCGATTTATAACAAGCAATAAGTATTTTTACCTTACCTCAAAAATAAACGAAAAAAAAAAGTAAGGTGAGGCCTACATTACCCTCTCATGATTTAGAGGTATTTACCCTCTCATGATATGAACCAATCAATTTGTGTGAAGCCTATATTATCATTTACATAAACTTTTTGTTATTTGCATCTTTACCCCATATTCAATTAATGTGTTTTTATCTTTCCAATCAAAAATTTAAGAAGATATTTTATTTCCACATTTCATTTTTTTAGACAAATTTTGTTCTTCTTTTTTCTTTATTGTTTTTTGTTTCACTTTTTTATTTTTCTACAAATTTTTGACGTTACAACCATATCTCGTTGTTTATTTAAGCTTGGGTCCAAAAAAAAAAACTTTCAAAACGTTATTTTTTCGAATATCAATTAGATTATTATATATTATCATATGCTTGTATCCATCGATATTAGTCTCAACGTTATTTTATTTTATTTGATGACTAAATGCTATTAACCCAAACAATTTTTTTTTTGACAAGTTAAAAAAAAACGAAGACTCGTTTTAGTTCTTGAGAAAATTGTAAGACCTAATTCAGTCTAAAAAATATATAATTCACTTTTATTTCCTAATAAATATAAACAGACGCAACTTGCTCACTATTTTCTTTACTTTTTTTTTATTGATGAAAGAAAGATAAAGGAAAGAAAATAAGATACAAGCAATTTTTTTTAAAGATAGTAGCAATTATTTAGTAGTATAGTATAAGAGAAAATTAAATAAAATCATAGTAGGAAAGACATGTGTATTTATAAAATGGAATAAATATACTTAAACAAAAAGTAGATATGATAAAAATAAAAAAATAATTATTTCATTACAATAAATACAAAATATATTCCTTAACATTTTTTAAAATATATCATCCAATTCAGGAGAAGTCGAACCTTTTTCGGTTAATGTGATAACCACAATTTGACTGATCTTTATTTAAGTCTCATTGTAGCTCATACAATCAAGCATAAATTTCAAACCATTGTCAAAAAAGGAACAAGCCACATTTCGACTAATCAAAGGTTAAGTCACGCAATAGTTAATCTGATTCAGAAGAAAGCTCAAACCTTTGTCATAAAATGTTTTGGACCGGCTAGAAAGTTAATCCAACGTTGACATGTGGACAAGAAGTTCGTCGAATCAACACACGTCACTTGGACATACAACGTAATCCTGGTGCACGCCACCACACCTAAGCACGCCCCCATGCATCAGACACCGTATACGTATCCTCCAACGACCTCCTAATGAAGCGTCACACTTCACTGAGACAGTTATTCTCATACACGCCTATATAAGGGTGATATTTCTTCACCTTCAAGGTTCGATTCACTTTTCTCACACTTTTTACAAACTCCTTCTCATTTCCTATACTGACTTGTGCGTCAGAGAGCCAACGTGCATGCATGCACCTTTCGTCCCATCGTGAAGACTCGCCGCCACCGTACCGGAGCACTTTTCGACATCGTTGCCTCCATCAATTCCTCATTGGACATATCATTTGCAGGTACCTTTCTGATCGTGAAGACTCTTGCAGACGGATAAAATGCATAGGGTCGTTCCTACGAATCTGAAGGCTCGGTTCTATAGATGAAAAGAGACCCGTAATAAAAAAGTGGTACACCCAAAGGTGAAAATCACTACTGTATACATGAGGAACCTCGAACCACCCTCCCAAAAACACACCCACTTAACACTTAGCAGTACTATTGGACTATAAATTTATTTGTTTAGGCTCATGCATTGGGGAGGCCCAGTTCCATTGTGGTTTGCACACCCCAAGGTCCGGCTCTGAAAATGCATTGGTATTTTATCATATTTAATTAATGGATGCAAACATGAAAGTAATGATATTGGTACTTAGAGTTTATAATAATAATTAGAGGTCATTTGTTGAGCTATTTACTACATAAAATGACTATTTTAATTCTAAATTGTTGCAGCACATGTGCATGATAAATTAAAAAAATAATAATAAAATAGGTATTGGCTTGGGACCTTGAAGTGTGTTTTTCTCAAGTTCTGAGGTTTTATTCTCTCCGGTTTCAATTTCGATGGTCTAGTTTAACTTGTTCAAAACAAAAAAACCAAAAAAAAAAATTAAATAAAAATTAAACTTATTGAATTAAATTATTTTATATTTAAAATTTAAATTCAATTATGATGCTAAAAGATAAAAAGGGATAACTCATTAAACATTATTTTCAAAATTTGGATTCAAAGATAATTTGGTCGTATTTTTATGCTAAATGGAAAATAAATTTTAGAAAATAAAAAACTTGGCGAAAATAAATTTTATTTTTATGCTAAAATAAAATTAGTAAATGAGGGAAAGGTGAATCTCATATGATTTAATCTTTTGGATAAATCTGTCTTTTTATTAAAGAATACTACACTGAGAATAGAATTAGTATGCCTAATTTTAGGTTTACCAACTTCGAGTAGGCTTTGGTTTATGTCATCCTCCTTTTCTTTCCTCTCTGTTATTTGAATGAATTTTGAGGTTGCGGTACTTTGGTGCACCTCTGCTTTTGCTTAAAAAAAATAAAAATATTAACAAGGGAGTCACATGTGTATATAAAAAAAATACTCCATATTTTTTTATTGAAAATATAAAAAATATAAATTAATAAAAGCAAATAAAAGTATAACAAAATTGTATGTTTAATATAAAATAAACAGGTTCGATACAAATTTACTATTTAAACTTCTTAATATGAGTAAGTTTAACATGTACAAACTTGTACATGGTAAAAAAATCATATAACAAAAGCCGAGTTCTATGATTTTAGAAATTTAGGTGTTTTGAAATATATTTTTTTTTGACAAAAATGTTTTTTAAATTCATTAATTGAATAACATTTAGACCAATATCTTCTTTATTCTTATTAAATAAATAATTTTTAGACTAATATATTTATATCTTGGGAAAAAAATAATGTTTAATCATCATGTCAAAAAACTAACGTTTAAACTAGTATTGATATATAAACACATGAGATTTTCTTTTTGGGTACAAGGAAATATATAATCTAACTGTTGTAAAAGAAAATAACGTTTATACTATTTTATTTTATTTTAGATCTTTCTAGGGTAGAAAAATAATGGATTTTGTGAATTTTATAGAGAAGAACCAAGATTGAAAAAACAACAAAACATGGTTTAAAAAAAGATGAAACAAAAAAAAGTAAAGAAAATAATAATAAAATATGTCTAAACAATTGAAATGAGGCAACGAAGGTTTTATTAGATTTTTTGATCTAAAACATAAAGACACATTAATTGAATGTAGGATGAGTATGTAAATAACAAAAATATATTCAAAATATGTAAAATATAATTATATATTTGACTTTAATTAATGTTGTTCATATTGTTTATGCTAACTTGTGTCTTAAGGTACATGTTAAACGACTTAAAAGTATAAACATTCTCTTAAATTTTGTGCATTCAGTTAATTAAAAGTAAAAAAGTTAAATTTAAATGCATTGATTACGAGAGAATATTTTTACTTTTGACTCGTTAAACTGTGAGTTAAGGACACAAGTTAACATTTTCCTTATTAAATATATTAAATTCATATTTTATGTGTTTTTTAAGTGACAATACTCCTTTGTTTCATTTTTGTTGAAAACTTTGTACTATATACTCCCTCGGTCTCAGTTTAACTGAAATAGTTAACAATTTCACACATATTAAAAAAAAGTGTATAAATGAAAGAGAGAGAGAAATGTTTTTGATTGTCTTTCAAGTATTGGTGCATTCTTCTTTATCATAACCATTTTACTTTTTAATACAACATTAATTACTTTTTTACAATTATAACTCTAATTAATACGACTTTCACCATCTTCAATTCAATATATTCTGTTTTACATTTATTTATTTTTTACAAATGGATCAGTTATTATGAAATGGAATGAGAAACAGATTTGATAAAAACTCACAAAAGTGATTCTCTAGGTACCTCCTACTCTTAAATCATGAAACTCATTCCAGTTCCTATTAGGCTTTAAAGTTGGAAAAGGTGAAGTAGTGAATGCACGAAATATAGTGATACATACTCATTCTGGTTACTATTATAAGCAAAAATTAACTTTTTAGGTTTATTCAATTAATGTGTATTTGGTCTACATTATTGACTAAATACATCATTTATTAAATGAATCTAAAAAGTTGACTTTTGCTTATAATAGTGATCGGAGGGAGTACATGTTAACGATTATGTTTTGATTGATAATATGCGGTAGAATGGAATAGACTTGTTACATTATTTGGTTTTCAAACTAAATACATCATTTATTAAATGAATCTAAAAAGTTGACTTTTACTTATAATAGTGATCGGAGGAAATACATGTTAACGATTATATTTTGATTGATAATATGCGGTAGAATGGAATAGACTTGTTACATTATTTGGTTTTAAAAAAAAAATTTAATGTAATAAAATGGAATATAATGGAACGTGTACCATCTCATACCACTAGTTCACTACTTATCATCGTTTTTTGTTCCATCCAATTTGGGAGAATGAGATGGAATCATCTTTTGATTTCTTTTTAATTATTAAAATACTATTTTACAATTGTGTTTTATTAATTTTTCAATCATCTTTTATAATGTTTTTTTGAACTAGATATATTTTATCATGTTCTTCGAGTTCAGCTGCTTTTCCTCCATCTGCATGCTTATTTCATTCACTTCTTTAAGATACAGACGTATGAATATTAGATTAAAGAACTCAAAAAAAAAATCCAAAACAATTGGATTAAAAAAGAATGTCAAGTCATGCTCAAATAAAAAGGCATGCTCTATAATTGATATGTACGGTACACATTTTAGTAAAAGATAATACTCCTTCCGTTTCATAACGAGTGACTCTTGATAATTTTTACACAGAAGTGTATAAATGAAGAGAGAAAATGATTCTTTTACAAAATTATTTTTTCATGTATTGGTATAATCATCGCTATCATAAATGCATCGTAAAATATATTAACTTTAAAGTAATATTAATAAGAGGATAAAATTGAAAAAGAAATAATTAATAATATCTTAGAAATCAAAAGGTCATTCAGTTTAGAATAATATTTTTTTTTACAAATGGGTCGATCATTATAAGATAAAGGGAGTGTGTATTACTTCTGCATAATAATGTTTTTGAATAAGGATAAAAATGAATTTAGAAAACACACTCAAGCATGTATCAATATCATTCTAAGTGTATTTTTGAATCATACTTATTCTTCACCAAAGTGAATTTAGAATCACTTGCAAACTTTTATCTTTATGTAAGAACTTGTTTAATCTTCTTTGGGGGTGTAAAGAAGGATTAAGTGAGTGTTAGTAGTCTGAACAGAACGTAAACTCATGTAAGCATGTCGAGGCATTGAGAATACTACTTAAATGTCATTCAACAACATTCAACATCCATTTTTTCAATTCTCAACACTCCATATTATTTTCTCTCTTATTTAACATTCATTCAACTTTCTCTCCAATGCTTTTTCATTCAACACTTTACTCCACCACCTTTTATTTCTTATTCTTATTTAATTTTATATTTTTGTTTTTATAATTACATAAAATTACAATTATCGATTATAATTAAATTAAAAAACACTTAACAATTTTTTTTTTGTTTTTTGTAAAAACAAAATTTATTTAAATAATTTATTTTTATTTTCTTAACAATTTATTAAAACTTCATTTAGTTTGCTAATAGAAAGATAATAATAAGATTAAGATAGTGAAAAATTTGGTTTTTTTCTGTGTCCAAATCAAATGAACCAAGTCTCTATTTATAGATAAAAAAAAATCATGAATTTTGGTAAAAAAAAAATTGCAATGAAATAATTGAGTTCAAATTATTAAGATGGTAAAAATTCAGACAGCCAATTACGAATTGTCAAGTGTCACCACTTATCCTCTCACCAACTTTCTCTCTCCGCGTCTGCTGCTTCACTTCCCACTGTCGGCGCGTGTGCCACACGCGCCTGTTTCAGCAAACCGAAACGCGCCACGTCGCCATTTGTCTGCAGCTTCAACATGTTGAAACCATTCAACATCTCTTTCCTCTAGATCATCTTTCAAGAAAACTCAACACACCATTCCACTACTACCACATGTTGAAAGTGGAATTCAACACCTTCATTGCATATGGTCTAAGTTGAAGGCACGGAGAAGCATTTTTAAGAACCATATTAGAAAATTCCACAATTTGTGGGGATTGAACTAACTCACTTTGAGTGCACCATGATTATCTTGTGTGTTATACTCTCTTATCCATACTCTTTGTTTATATTTAGATCATTAAACTTATATCACACACCAAATCACTTTAATTGGATATTTATGCACTTCCATGCTTCATAATCATTTTTGTCTATTCTCATTCTAAAGTTCAGTTTAAAAGATAAAAAATTAAAAGGGTCGCTATTTAATCCTCATTTTCTTGTGACTATTATTTTAACTTCATGGTGGTTTGGACTAAGAACACTGAAACCATGAATGAGTCTTTTTTCATGAAATTATACGGCATCTAGTACATAAACCGAATGGTCTTTGGTGCAGGGTTTTGTATTCAAAGTATGTTAGGGAGTATGATCTACAAGTATCAATTGGTATTCAGATTATGACTGTTGTAGCAGATGACCGGAAAATGATTAATCTGCAAAACAATAAAATGTGAAATAAAACCTGAGGCGTGACTATGTCACTGGACTAAGGAATCATCCGCGAAATTGCGCAACTCTCCCAGAATACAACATGTTCTTCTTGGCGATAATCATACCGAGGCTATCAGGACACGAGAATTAAACAGACACGAGGTAACTCAGGCACTTCGTAAATATTGAAAGAAAGTATGTAAACAATATTTTCTAGTGAATGTGAGTTGTTACTAGCTTTATAGAAGGTTTTCAAGGTCTGTCCCTCAAAACTAAAACTGCTATAATATAATTGTTGAGTAAGGTGTCGCATAACCGTTTCCCAAAATTATGCAACGTATATTTAATATTAATACTAATACTAACGTGGGAGAATTATATGGAATAAAGATGCTCATAAAAAGGAACACGTTCAAATAAGTATAAAACCAATAGTGGCTAGAATCATGGGCATATGAAAAATGAGTTAGCAACCTGTATACCAAGTCAAATTTCATTTAGCCACTTTTCATTAAGGCGTTAAAATAAAAGATTTTACCAAAATTAAATTAAATCTTCCAATTAAAAAGGCCAAAGAAAGCTCCAAAAGATTTTACAATAACAAGTACTTTTGAAATATCCAAAAAATACAACAGTGACTTCCCTCTCTAGAAAGCTCTTGCCTTATAGTTTGGGAATATTTTCATCGAAACACTTTATGGCAAGTTGGTGATGATAAAAAAAAATCATGATTGGTTTGATAAGTAAATTTATGGTGAACAATGCAATCCACCATGTTCAATCTTCTTTTGTAGTGATCGATAACACTTTGAGGGTATGTGTTATCCTTAATGCATGCTGTAACTGTGACGAATACCACTCTTCAAAATGAAGTCTTTATGTGGTTAGTGGCTCGTTAGAGGATTCTTACCAATCTTCAAATAAATAAATGGAATACAAGTATTTCGACTATTTGTTCATGTTATAATAAGAATGACGAGTCAATGTTACATATTCTTCATGATTGTATTTGTATGCATGTTACTCAAATTTGTTTTCGAATTATAGATTCTAAAAATAGTACTACTTGCTTTATTCTCGAGTGGGACGAAGGAGTGGATCTTTTAGAATATGTAGAGATAAAGGGAATGCAACAACTAGCGTATCTTTTTCGACTGTATGGTGATTTGTTGGTCTTTGTGGAATTGGAGAAACTGATGTATATTTGAGGAGGGATTTCATTGTCCTTTTGAGCAAACTATGGATATTCTTAATCTTTTGCAAGGATATGCTCATAAAACTGGCAATTTCGAGCTAGCATGGAAAGAAGAAGCTAAGCAGGTAATTGTGGAGAATGATTCACAAGTTTTGATCCATCACATAAGGAGAATGATGCACATAATTAGAACGTTAAAGCGGTGATAAGAAAACATAAGTGCAAATTCGCTAGCTAACTTCAATCTCAATTTAGCATATTTTGATCTTATGGTCCTCAATCTGCTAGAGAAAGAGTTATTGTAATCGTTGTTTGAAGATAATAGTAGGGTTTTTATACCTCGTAGTGTTATTATAGTTTCTTAGTTTTTTCTCCCCAGTTTTTTATGGGTTGGTTGAATGAGTTGGGTATTTATTAGTAATTATTTTACAACAAAAAATAGATCCAATTAAAAAAAATGTCACGTCATTTTAAAGTGTCACTTTGTCACTTCTGGATATACATATATTCATTTTTCCATTGTTTGATCACATTTAAGACAAAAAAAAAAATGAAGGTATTTGAAATAATAGATATTGGATAGAAATAGTTGCATGAAAGCGAACGACATTCAAAGACTTATATTTAACTAGCGAAAAGATGGGCACGTAAGTGTCCGTCTTTCCGCTCTTTTTATTACACTAACGTTTGAAAATTATTAACGGTGTTTTTTTTTATGAAATTTTAATTTAGATTAAAACTAAAAATATAAATGTTTGTTGCTTTCAAGTTATAACAAACCAAACTAATCATGATTATTTATTTCAATAACACCAACAATATAAAAAAATATAATTTTTTTTTAGTGACACCAACAACGATCTTTATTATAGAAAAAAGTTGTTTAAGGATATAATTGGGATGGTGAAAAAGTAAGTATAAATATACTCATTTAGTTTGTTACACTTTTTAAATGATAAAGGAAAAAACAGACATATATATACTCATATCGTGTTTGTTACATTTTTTTAATATTTAAATTTATTCTTATCTATTTGTTACATGTATTATTTGTATTGAAAATTAAGGGTATTTTTCAAAAGGAAAAATCCAGCCCAAAAGTACTGAAAGATGTAGTTTTCTTTATATATAGTATAGATATAAAAAATTGAGCAAATGACATAAAAAAAACTAAAAACACAATTAATCGTAATGTTCGGAGTTCGGAGTTCGGAGAAAATCTACAATAGATTGGATCATTTTGACTAAGAAAAATCCATAAGTGAGATTGAAATCACATCCTAACATAAAACTTTTAGACATTAGGTATATTAGTCATCTCACTTGTATGTTGTTGAATATCTATTATTACATTCAATGTAGAAGTTTAACTCACATGTTACGTTACTATATTTTCCTTAATTATGAGACTTTTTGTGTCTGTGATAGGGTGGGATAGCCAAATAAGATGAGAGGTCTAACATTGTCAAATATGTGGGTTCATATAGGTTTCATAGCAGATGCCTTTTTCCCTTTCTTTCATGAGAAAAGAGAAAATAAATTAAATATATATATATATATATATTAAAGAGAAATTTGAACACAAGGGAAAAAAATAAGGAATATTTGTTTTATCTGTGAGAGCATATATGAATAGAATGAATTATTGATAATTTTATGAATTTCTAAATGAGTTAAAAATTACTGAGTAACTATACTACCAAAATAATAGACTAATTTAAAATGCCAAATCATTTATAATTATAATAATTTATAATTATAATCCTACAAGTTCTTTAATAAATTTTCCCTCCAAAACTTCTCTTTTCCATCCAACTAATCTATAAATTTTCCCTCCAAAACTTCTCTTTTCCCTCCTACTAATCTCTTTCTATTAATTAAATTAAATTAAATTAAATAAAAACTCCCTTTCTATTAATTAAATAAAAAATAATAGTTCTCATGAACTTAACTCAGTTGGTATGGATAATGCATAATATATGCAAGGTTTGGGGTTCGAACCCCGGCCACCAAAAAAAAAAATTCTCTTTCTATTAATTAAATAAAAAATAAATTAAAAAAACTACCCACTTTCCTTTTAATAAAGAAGTAGTGGCATTTTTTAGATGAAAAAGGTAGTGACATTTTATAAACTTTTTTTACAAAAAAAAAATCTACACAACAATTGAAAAAAAAAATACAAATCATGGAAAAAAATTTGCTACCATCACTCTCAAAGAACTTTTTTTTTTTGAAGAAAAGCTCTCAAAGAACTTCCCACAACAATTTACCTCATTCACAATTAAATATGTTTTTTTTACAAGAAATTAAATTTAATAGGTTAACCTATGTCCAAGAAAAAGAATTTATTGTCACCATTCTCTTCTATTTTTTTCCAATTAATTAATTAAAATTAAAATCATCATCCTTATTTATTAATTTTATTAAGTCTGTAGCAACTTAACCTAATATTTTTCCTCTAATTTATTGTATTAGGTTAGCAGTAATTTAACCTAACAAATTCCATCTGAAAAAATGCATCGCACCAATTTCATTTCTATCCTCTTGCCTTTTTTTTGACAATATATTGTACACTTATGTCTTTTTTAACAATATTTTGCACACTTATTTAATACTAAAAAAATGCATCGCTATCATGTTGCCTTTTTTTTTTGACAATATTTTGTACACTTTGCCTTTTTTCCTTTGACAATGTTTTGTACACTTATGCCTTTTTTTTTGACAATATTTTGTACACTTATTTAATACTAAAAAAATGCATCGCACCAATTTCATTCCTATCATGTTGCCTTTTTTTCTTTGAGAATATTTTGTACACTTATTTAATACGTTTACAAACAGAATACCCTAATTTTCATGCAAACTCGGCTACCCTAATTTCCATGTAAACTTGGCTATATCCTTGTCCTTATTTATTAATTTTATTAGGTCTGCAGCAACTTAACCTAATACTTTCCCTCTAAAATGCTCCATTAGGTTAGCCGTAATTTAACTTAATTTAACCTAACAAATTCCATCTAAAAAAATGCATCGCACTAATTTTATTCCTATCCTCTTGACTCTTTTTTTGACAATATTTTGTACACTTACGTCTTTTTTGACTATATTTTGTACACTTGTTTAATACTAAAAAATGCATTGCTATCACGTTGCCTTTTTTTTTACAATATTTTGTACACTTATGCCTTTTTTTCCTTTTTTTTACAATATTCTGTACACTTATGTCTTTTTTTGACAATATTTTGTACACTTATTTAATACTAAAAAAATGCATCGCACCAATTTCATTCCTATCATGTTGCCTTTTTTTCTTTGAGAATATTTTGTATACATATTTAATACGTTTACAAACAGAATACCCTAATTTCCATGTAAACTTGGTTATATCCTTATCCTTATTTATTAATTTTATTAGGTCTGCATCAACTTAACCTAATAATTTCCCTCTAAAATGTCGCGCACCAATTTAACCTAACAAATTCCCTTTAAAATGCAGCAGTCCCTAATATTTCTCCTTACTGATGAGCTTTTCATTCTTATATGTTGTGTCATTGTTTGTATATATCTATTGTTTCTGTAGACTTTTTTTTCAAGTTGTATTACACTTATTTAATACGTTTACAAACAGAATACCCTAATTTTCATGCAAACTCGGCTACCCTAATTTCCATGCAAACTCGGCTATATATAGCAAACCCTAAACTATGTTTCTCTCAACAAAAAAAAAACCTAAACCGTGGTAAATTACACAGACAGCAGAAGAATCATATATTTTGATATTTTGATTTTTGTAAATGGAAGGACGTGACCTTACAACCTTCCTCTCATACCACTGCTTTACTGGTATTCTAATTTAACATGCATTTTATCGATATGCATATTTTTTTGAGAAATGGAATATCCTTTTTGTGTTTTTTGTTTTTAGTTTGAGATGTTTACATCAATTTTGGCAGTATTCCTTTTACAGCAAAGTAGCAATGCCCATTATTTAAGAGACTCAACATCAAAATTGGAATGAAGGTAGTCAATGGATTCTATATTTTGTATCTTTTTTGTTAATCGTATTCTACTATTGTTTTTTTTTCTTTTGAAAAATTTAACCGCATTCTAATTGATAACTAAATAAAACTAATCCCCTTAAATGCTAACTCTTGGAGCAGAAAGGATGAAAGAAACAATAAGTGGAATGAAGTAGTAATCTATGTTAATTTTTCTTTTAGATTTTTTTATTCTATTTTATTTTTGAACCATGTATTTGCTTTTTGTTTTGCTAATTTTTTTTCTTTGTTTTTATTAATTTTCTTGCATTCTTTTTCTTGACAGTGCACTTTTGAAATATGCTCACATTGAGTAACATTCATGACTTGGGAAATATGCAAGGTTAAACTTTATATTGGACTAGAAATACATGATTTACTGATATAAGACATATCATCAAAGACATGATGTTTGTGTAGGGATATTATCAAAGAGCCTAAAAAATAGTCAATTTGATACTTATATATGACACTCTAAAAATACAGTCAATTTAATACTTATATATGACACTTTTAAAAAAGCATACATCGCACAGGTCGAATTCTGCTTTATAATAATAATCCTACAAGTTCTCTAATAATTTTTCCTACAAATTTTCTCACACCTCCATTTCTATAAATTCTAATAATAATTAACTAAATTAAAAAAATGAAAATAACCGCCTCCCACTTAAAAATGAAATTAACCCCCACCCCACATCAAAATCCCCCAACCCCACCTTAACCCAATTTAATTAAAAAAATATAATTAAAAAATTAGCACAAACCCACGTTAACCTCCCACTCCACCAATCCTTTAAACTGTATTACTTAAATCAATTAAATTAAAATAACCATGTAATCCTACATATTTTATTAATTAAATAAAAAAAATGAAAATGAAAAATACCACATCACCACTTAACCCATGTTACCACATTCATAATTATAGAAACAACCATAACCGACTCATAAACTTGATCCCACTATCATATTGAATAACCATAACTTCCTCATAAATTTCATCCCACTACCACACATTAAAAAAAAAATCATTTCTTTAACCTATTCCAATTTTATTCTTATAAATAGCATAACATAACATAAATTGTTATTATTTATTCAAAAAAAACTTAATTCTTGCTAGGTAATCATGTCATGCATTTTTATTTCTTCCATCCTCCCCTCTCTTCATTGTATTATTTTATTTATTTTAGCATGGTTTCTTTTGAGTTTTTGTTTTTATTAATCAGAGATATTGATGAAAGAAGGAAGAGAGTTGCTGCTGCAACCATTGGAGCATGGTGTATAAAATAAATTTCTTAACTCTACATCCCTAACTTAATTCAACTTTTACTTTCATTCTGTAACTATTTAGAATATCACACATTAATTGCTTAAATAACATTCTTGGTTGCAAGGTATAGTTAAAGACAATGCAACAACGCTTAAAATTACATGCTCAAATTGATGATTACATTGTTTTATATAAGGGTGGAAATATATGGGATGAACTAATCATTGCCTTAATTATATGACGTTTATCAACTGTAATCTTATCTATTTTTTAAGAATTTTTCTTTGCCAATTCTGTATGGAATTTTATTTCAAAAAAAAATAAGTATGGAATTCAAATCAACATGCTTACAAATATGCCTTTTTTTCCTCTAAATAATATATATTTTATTTAATTCATTAATTAAATTAATAAAATGAGTAAGAGAATGAGAAACGTGGGTTATTTTTTCATACCAATTGTTTTGAGATTTTTTTTTAATTTAATAAATATAATGAGATATCTTTTTTCTTGGTTTTTATGTACTACCTCCATCCCTAATTATAAGACCCTTTTGAAAATATTTTTTGTCCCTTTTTATAAGACCCCTTTGCTATTTTCAATTACATTAATTATTTTTTTACCACCATACCCCTATTTATTTTGCATCTTTTTCTTCAATCAACAATAAATATTATGTTGAAATCATAAACTAATTATCTCTCTTAAGGATAAAATTGTAAAAACAATAGTAATTATAAACAAATTTAATACTATTATCAACTTTCTTAATTCCCGTGATTTTGGCAAAAATGTCGTATAATTAGAGACGGAGGTAGTAGTTTTTTACTATCTTGCAGTTTAGACAATTTTAGAAGAGTTTGTAATGGACCTTATCTTCTTTTGTTTTGGCATTTGTTGCTTCTTATGTGATCTGAATACACTTAGCGTATCATGATTATCTTTTACGATATCTTTTAATTTTGTTTCCCTTTAATTTGATTCTAGCATTGGTATGTAATTAAAGTTATATGGGGCATTATGAGAAATGACAACAAATGATTTTGAGGGTAATGTTTTTGGATGTTCATTACAATTACCAACAACAATTCAATGTATCAAGTTTTACTTTTATTTGAGTACACTTAGTGCAAAATGTTTTCCTTTTACCCTTAATTTGATTATGGCTTTGGTATGTAATTAAGGTCATTGGTTTTTTTGAAACATTATTCCATAGTAGCATACATTATTTTATTATTTATGATGTAAATAAAAAAATTTGAAACATATTTCAAGACGGTTATTTAAAGAAAGACAAAGACAAAGAAAGAAGTGGAACAAAGACAAAGAAAGAAGAGAAATTAGGGATAGTGGAGGTTGGTTATTTAAAGAGAGGTCCATCATATCATGGATAATGTAAAAAAATGTTATTAAATTTAAAACAACAACAACACTAAGTTCAAGTTAAAACCGAATGTCAAGATACAAACACTACTTCAAATGATGTTGATAAAGAAATGTTTCAATTTAATAATACATGTACTTTAGACATAAAGTTTAAAAGTACATGTACTATTAAAAATTAGTCTATAAAAATTGTCTGTGCGTCGTACGGGTAGTGGTCTAGTAAATTATCAACTCAATAGAACATATCTATATTTTTCATTGTCAGGTCCCACCAAAGACAAAAAATAAAGGAATTTGAAATAATAGAGGTTGAAAAAAAAATAGAATGAAATTGAATGACATCAAAAGACTAAATTTTAAGATAAAAAATTAAACAAATGACAAAAAAACTAACAAACAAATCATCATAATGTGGGGACTTTAGCGGAAACCTACATTGTATCATAACATTAGGCTACAAGCAACCACACAATTGAGATTGACATCGCATCTCTTTATAAAGTCGTAATGCATTAAGTATACGAGTCATCTCACTTATATATTGTTCAACATCTACTTTTACATCCAAGATGGAAGTTTAACTCACGTTTGACACATTAATAACATCTCTTCATTAAGCACGAGACTCTTAGTATCCTGAATCCACCACCATGAACCATCCTCACTCTCTCACAATGTTGAACGAAATATGATACGACTGTTGGGCCTTTTATGGAAGCCAACACTTATGTGAATTGACACATTATAGAAAGAGCAACCACACAAGTGAGAATGATACCACATGTTCATCCAAGATTTTAAGGTTTAAGTATATTATATTTTTCACTTATTTGTTGGTTGACCTACACTCTTTTTTTAACTAATGTTATACTTTAATTTGCATTTGATACATCACAATTTTATTTCACTCAAATATGACGAAATTCTAGTGCATGCTTGACATGAGTGTTCATACAAATAGAATAGATATATTAAGTCTAATATGTCTAATGAAGATCGCGAAAAGAATGTGGTTGATGCTCCGTTAAGGTAGAGGTTGATCCTTCACGATGGTCTTCACGACGGAGGAGAATTGTGTCTGCAAGCACGTTAACACTCCGACGCTCAAGTCAGTAAGAGAATGAGGTGTATATGTGTGACATGAGGTAAAAGTGAATCGTACCTTGGAGGTGATGCTATGTTACCCTTATATAAGAATGTAAGAGCATATTCGTCTCTGTAAAATGTGACACCTCTCCAAGAGCGCGATTAAAGATGACTGCAACGGCTCAAATGGACCAAGGCGTGCTCTAGTGCGATGCCGCACACATAGCTTAACCTGTTATATCGTCGTCGTGGGCCAATATTTGGTGGGCCTTGGCTTGTCGGGCCTTGTAGCCGGCCCGAAACAAAATCAAATTATATCCATCTGTATGTTTTTGAAGAAATTTAAAAAAACTAGTTAAAATTAACTGAACAATTTACCTTGCACCCCCTACAATTATACCCATACCCCTACAAACTATATAAAATACCAATTTTAACCCTTTTTAAATTACACTCACCCACCCTCCATAAAATAATTTTCCTGGATTACGAAGAATTCTTTCCGGAAACTTTGAGACGGTTTTCTGTATAACGATCTTTAATTTTTTATATAGATATCATCGTCGCTTACACCACACCTTCTTCCTCCCTCCTTTCGGTTACCCACTAACACCCCACCATCTTAATTTTTTCCCTTAACATTACCATTGGATCAACCGTTCCCATACCCCACCACCTTCTGTTCAAAAGGATGTTGAGGGGGAAATGGGTCTCACTGATATACAAAACTTTTGTTTAATTTTGATTCTTGTCTACAGGTGACGTTTTGTTTGTGGGTGGGGAAGACACGGTTGGGGTAGCTGTGTGAGTTAAAAAAAATGGTTCTGCAACTTTTTTGTTTTGCAATTGACTCACATTAGTAAGGCTTAATTTAAACTATAAAATTAATTCCAGAAAAGTGGAGTGTTTGTTTTTGGGAAATTTTAATCAAACTATAAAATTATTATTGTACGTTTTCTGAAAAAAATTGTTAAAACCAAAAACTTTTAATGAAGTTTTCCCGAAAAAATTACATATTGGAATTCAGAGTTGTAATGTAGGGTGGACTTAGGAAAGTCTAAAACGTAAAATAACAAGATGATGAAATTGACATTTTGAAAGGTTTGTTGGGGTGGAGATAAAAATGTAGGGGTATAGGGTAAAACTTCCAAATTAATGTTACAGTCTTCTTTAATTTAGTGATGTGGAGTGCATTTTCTTTTACGATGTTGGTGCATAAAAATTAATCCATTACCAACATATATGCATAAAAGTTACTACCTCCGTCCCTAATTATAAGATTTTTTGAGAAAAAAATAGTCCCTTTTTATAAAATCCCTTTGGTATTTCCAAGTACATTAGTTATTTCCTTGCCAACATACCCTTGTTTATTTTGCATCTTTTTCTTCAATCAACAATAAATATTATGTTGAAAACATAAATTAACTTTCTCTCTCTTAAGGATAAAATTGTAAAAACAATAGTAGTTATATACAAATTTAATTCTACTACCAACATTCTTAATTCCCGTAATTTTGACAAAAGGCTCCTATATTTAGAATCTAGTTAGATAAGCCAATAAAGCCGCCTTATCTAACTTATGTACAATCATATTTGTTTTTCTCCCCACAAACTCAAAAACTCAATAGTTGAGTTTTCATAATATTGTCCAAATAGAGTTTTACAATTAATGTATTTGGACTATAAAAATAACCATATTTTATAAATATTATTTTGTTGGATTCATGAAACAATTAGTGTATCTGGACTATATAAACAACCATATACTTGAAAATTGAATATTTGCCTATAACAACGATCAAGAGAATATTCCACAAGGAAGTGAGTTCAATTCTCTTTATTAGTGTAAAAAAAAACCTTTTTTGGTTAGAGATTGCCTTTATTTTTTTTTTAAGGATGATTAGAAATTACTTGTTAATAGTTGTTGAACTTTGAAATTCTTTGTAAAAAAAAAAGTTGTTGAAATTTGAAGTATATCCTAATTCGTGAGCCACATATGTCAACTCATTTAAACTTTTTTTTTATCATTCCAATTATATCCTTTTGACAAATTACTTATTTTTTCTTATTATTTCAATTATATCATTTTAGGTGGATTCTAGGATGAGGGTTTAAACAAATCCCTCATCGGTGAACCACTTTGAACAACAGCTGAGAGCCGTTAGATCAATCAAGTTCACAGATCATATTTTACATTGCATGCACTAGATTTGTTTTCCTCTCTTCTCTATCATATTCTCCCCGCCTCTGTCCAACCCTTCAACGACTGAATTTTCACAACCTCAAAGTCCCATTCTTCCTCAAAAATGAACTATTGATTTAATCATACAGTTTAATTCAAGTGACCGATGAGGCACTTAATAGGTGGTACACCTTAGACGCCACCATCATTTTAACAAATTCTTCTAAAATAAGTTATATTTTTGGCTAACTTTGTATGAAGTTTTTTAGTAAACGCATGATGTTATATTAAAAAAAGATATGATTTTATATTATATTTACTAGCGGAAAGACGGGCATTATCGTACCCGTCTGTCCACTTTTTCTACTACGCTAACGCACGTGGTTATTTTATTTTGTTTGTTTGTATAATTTTGATTAAAAAATTTAAATTTTAAAATATTAATGGAAATTATTGATATATTGATTCTAGGGTGAGGGGTCAATTAAGTCCCTCACCGGTGAAACACAAAGAAAATATCGTTGGATTTAATCAATGGATCAGATTGGTTAAAGATAAAATTAAGAACATCTACATTTTTTCACACACAATCTTCTCCCCCCTCTCATTCCTTATGCAACGCTTCCATCATCCCTCGCCCTTCATTTTTGTCAATCTCTTAGCTAACCTCTCTCCATGTCACCGGTCGGAGCGTGGTTCCATCAACATCTTACCAATATCATCAATTTTATCATCTCGAATCACTTGTGTCAAAGAAATATTGGCCAACAATCATTCGAGTTTTCAATCAATAGCATCATGTCCTCTTATTTTCATCAAACCCATCAACAATTTTGTTAACTCATATTCACTATTCCAACATAATTAAATTTCCCATCATGTATATTTACAAATACACTTTACCAAACTCAATGACCAATAAATAGGAAATTTTAATTAATTTTCACTCTCTTTCATTCCCCAATTGAAAAATCACAAAGAAATACAATATCAAAATCAAAATGATTGTTTAATTGAACAAGAGAAGCGAACACATATATTTTAATTGTTAAACACCAGAAGCAATGACATTGCGAATGAGTTTGTGCAGCTCAATGCTATGACGACAACAATGTTTCAATACTTTGTGGATGGTGAGTTTGTGCACATGATGGTTGTGAAGGCATCAAAGTGAAATATATGTTAGGGAGAAAGAACTTGTCGTTTGTGAATAATCAACAAAATTTTGTGCGGAATTTTAAGAAATGAAAGAAATTTTAAATGAAAAAATGTTGGAATTAAAATGGGGATTTTGGCAATAAACTGTGTCTATGAATTAGAGGAAGTCATTGTCCATGTCTTTGTGTAGCAGCAACAGAGTAACATGCTAGGAAAGAGAGAATGTGGATTCATAGAAGAAACATGAGATCAGATTGAGTGTGACAATGACTAATGATTATCATATAGACTAATTTAATCTAACGGTATAAATGAGTGGTACACCGGTGAAGGACTTAATTGAACTCCTCGCTGTAGAATCCACCTTGATTTATAAACAAAATATTGTCAAGGCATATAATAAAATTATTTATGAACTCTACATATTTTAGTTTGTCTGCATATAAAATAACGATCATTTATTCTTTATTCTAATAGTAATTAGTACATTATAACATAAATGTATAAATGACATGTTTTGTAAAAGAAAGATTGCTATGATTTTGATAAAAGAATATCTTTAAAAACTACATTTTTCGTAAAGTACTCTCCATCTTCTCCTTCTATTTTCTCTTCTTTAATGAGAACTTTTGTTGAATTTTGAGAAACTCCTCTTGATAAAGCTACGTATAATTGACCATGGCTGAAAACATGTCATGGAAGATAGATTCCGACATTGGGAATGGCCTCTCCTTGTGACTTATTTATGGTAATTGCAAAACTTAGTATAACGGAAAACTGTTTTCTACTAAACACAAAGGGAAGTCCTGAACTCGCATTTGTTTTTAATTTAATTCTAGTCAAGGATGTTCCTTTTCCAACATTGCTTCATGTTAGGATTTCCACATCCAACATATTCTTAAATAAACCACGACATAACAACCATGTCCCATTACACATGCCATATATAGGGTCTATGTTTCGCAACAACATCAAAGGTGCACCTTTTTTTTTTACCTTTAAAATATGTGGTGGGATACTTCGTTTAGCAATTGAGTTTAAGAATTCATGTTGATATAAGTCATGAGTATCCCCTTCAACCTCGTCAAATGAAAACAAATTATGTTCGTCTCCTGAAAGATTGATAATTATGTCATTCAATTTTTGAACATCATCATTTGTAGGTGTAATTATGGCTCTTTCAACCATATACGATGCATCCCATCCATGCAAATCTAATTGTGGAAAAATATGATCAATAAGAATTTGCATTGCCTGTTCTCCTTCCCACGGTAATGCAATTTGAGGAGGTATCCTCACCATATCATTGGGTTTGGTAGGTTCAACACTGTCACCAATTCACATAAGAAATTGTGCAAATTCAGGATCACCATTCATTGATCGCATATTTTGTACCAAATGTAGGACTTGGTATTAGCCCACAAATAAGACCTAATAATACATGCAGATATCATTTGTGCCTTACTACCTTTTTGAATAACTGGAAGTACTTGACGAAAATCTCCACCCATGATCATAACTTTTCAACCAAATGGAGCATCACAGTCTAAAATATCTTTTCCTGTTCGATCTAATACTTCTAAACAGTATCTGTATGTCATTGGGGGTCTTCATCCCAAATTATGGCAGCTGCTACTCTAATAAGCTCTACAAGATCTTTTTACTTTTTTATATTGCAGATGGAATTTGGTTGTACATCAAAAGGTAAATTAAATTGGGAGTGTGCAGTTCTACCACCCAGTAATAATGTTGCAGACTTGCAGCTATATCAGATGACGCGGTTACTAAGACAAATTTTCCTCTATTTCTCAAAGTTGCCATTAATGCTCGATAAATGAATGTTTTACGTGTTTCGCTTGGACCATCAACAAAAAATACCTGACTCTGTTTACGATCAATGACATTCACAACGTTAGAGGATTTAAAGTCAAATCTTTAACATTATTTTTTGCTCACGTTTGTTACATTTATTTTAATATTTAAATTAAATTTATTCTTTCCTATTTGTTACATGTGTTATTTATATTTAAAATTAATGATATTTTTGGAAAGAAAAGTCCAACCTAAAAGTGTTGAAATGAGTAGTTTTTTTTATATATATAGTATAAATTATATTATTGATGTTATTGAAAAATATAAAAGTTATTGAGTGAATTACATAAAGTCCTAAATATCCATGATTATTATTAAATAAATTGTATCAATTTTGAATATTCAATGAATAAAATATATAACAAACGTAGTTATCGTAAATTAAGGATGAACCAAGGTGTTTTGTTACAAACCCACACGAAGCGTATCCAACACAACACAAACACACACAACTTCCATGACACGATTACACGACACTATAAATATAAAATAAAAAGCGGCACTTCAAAAAAACCAAATTTTCATCAAAAATCGCGCGCCAAAAACTTTCCTTAAATAAATAAAACCAATCTCTCAAATCGTAACCCTAATTTCTTATAAAAAACCCCCTAATTTCTCTGAAATTTCATCTTCAACACAGAAGAAGAAGAAGAAGAATGTTTTATTCTCAAACGTTTTTGGCGCGAAAAGGACCACTCTCAACGGTTTGGATCGCTGCTCATCTTCAACACAGACTCAAGAAATCTCAGTATGCTTCTACTGATATTCCCTCCACTGTTCGTAAGTACCCTTTACTTCAAAACCCAGAAATTTTAATTTTTTATTAATTTTGTTATTTTTTTAATCCAGAAGTATGAAAGATTGAATTTTTCTCAAAATCCCATCTGGGTTTTGTGATTTTTGGAGGGATGTTGTTGTATATTCTATTGGGTTTTATTTTTTCATTAAAAATTTTGATTTTTCATAACTTTTTATTTTTTCTTGATTGAAAACAATAAATAAATTGGGTTTTTGTCAAAGTTTATCAAAATTCTATCTGGGTTTTTAGTTTTTTTGAGGGGTAATGTTACTCACTCTATTTGGTTTTGATTTTTCTTTTGAGCGGTAATGTTGTTCATAGAAAAAATATTTTTTTTGTCGTCAAAGTTTATAAAAAATCCATCTGGGTTTGAGATTTTTTTAGGGGGTAATGTTATTCATTCTATTGGGTTTTAATTTTTCATATAAAAATTTATTTTTTCTTGATTGAAAACAAAAAATAACGTTTTTGTTCTCAAAGTTTATCAAAACCCAAACCCAATTTGGGTTTTCAGTAATTTGTGGAGATTTTTGATCAATTCTTTTAGGCTTAATTTTTGAGTCTGTTAGTTCCTATTCTGGTGGTGGTGAGGCTGTTTATGAATGTTTTTTTTATTCTCAAAGTTTGAAAGTTTTTATTTTTTTTCTCTATTGGGTTTTAATTTTTGAGTGTATTGGTTCCTTTTGTGAATGGTGGGGTGTTTGTGACAATTGAGGACCTTGAAAGTTATTGAAGTTAGTAATTTATTGAATTTTGTTTGTTGATTCTGTTTCCATGATAGTTTTTATTTTATTCTTCTAAACTTGCATTTAGAGATTTTGTTTATTAGGTTTTTCTTTCCTCAATATCTATTGACATTGTTGTAGACACTTTAATAATCTCAGTTGAAAAGTTTGTAACTTTGCTCAAAATCCGATAAAATCCCATCTGGGTTTTTGGTCACTTGTGAGGGACAATGTTACTCTGTAGGGTTTTAAGTTTCCATAAAAAAATTGATTTTTCTTGATTGAAAACAAAAGGAACCTGAGTGTGTTGTTTTTTGATCAAGTCGAAAGTTGAGTTTATTATCAGTGTGTTTGGGTAAAGAAATAGCGGTCCAACCAGTGATATCACCTGAACTGCCGTTTTTTGACCGATGATTGGTTTGTTCCCCAATTTTAATGCATAACAAGTTTCGGCCTTTTCGGATTCAATCCGATTTTTATTACCTTAGTTTTTTTCATCGAAGTTTCATTTTTTAAGTGTATAAAAGTTCTGCTTTCTACAATGTTTATCAATATTGTTGCTATGATTAATATTGATATTTAATGTTTCTTTCAGAGCATATAATGGATCCTGGGGTTCCCATTGCATTAAGGATGTCAGCTCACCTACTCTTAGGTGTTGTTCGTATTTATTCGAAAAAAGTTGATTACCTTCTTAACGACTGCAATCTTGTTCGTACTGTTCTGTACAAAGTATTTGCTTCTGTATCAAATAACACTCTACCTGAGGATGCGAGGCAAGCACCGGTTCATTCTATTACCATGCCAGCCACTTTTGACCTTGATGCGCTTAACTTAGGCTATGAAATAGATATTAACGGGTAGAGTTTCCTTTATCTTTTCATATTATTATCAAAATCTATATACAACTGAGTTTTCTTTATCTTTTCATATTATTACCAAATTTTTTATACAACTGATATAAAATTGGTTATGTCTTAGGTACGAGGATGTTCACATGAGGAGTCAAGATGAGATTACTCTTGCAGGTAAACTAAGTGGATGCATAATTTTAGTTATGTAGTTTTTAAGTAACACCTGAAAGTTTAACATTTAATGCTACTCCATGTGCAGATCGAAGTCCTATTGTAGTGGATAATTACGTGACTATACGTTTCGATGAGGTGCATATTTTTTCCTTTCCTTCTCATTCCTTTTATTTATATAGAACTTACGACTTCAATTTGAATAATGTTTTATTTTTTTGAATTACAAATTTATTTCATCTTACTTGTTTTCTTGTATTTTTAGGACATACCATTCAGTCCTTCAAATGCACAACCGCTACCAGATTCTGAGGCAAGACCAAATGAGGAAGAGTAAGCTTTGTCGGTTTTGCTGTTCCGTTGCATTTTCATTTCTGTTTCATCTTATGAACCAATAGAATAATACATTGTTATTTGTCCTTGTAGATTTATTCCAAATTCCGAGGCAAGACCAAATGAGGAAGGGTAAGCTTTGTTGGATTTGGTGTTCAGTTGCATTTTCATTTCTGTTTCCTCTTATGAACCAATAGATTAATACATTGTTGTTTATCCTTATAGATTTATTCCCCAATCTCCATCGACAAGGGTAGTGGATGTTCAAGATGGTGGTCCAAGTTCCCATATAGAGTCACATACTACCAGTCATACTAGTGGCGATAGCCATCATCATATCTTTCAGGATCCCATTACAAAACAGACAATGCCACCGGAAAGTCTTCGTGATCCTTCCAATGATGCTGTTGAAAATATTCCAACATATATGGATATCGACAAAACTGTTCATGAAAAGGATCAGACACCTGAAATGATTCCTGAGATCCATGCTGAAACCCCCCCAACTCAACCAGCTAGACCACCAACTCCAGATGCTTCTCAAGGTGGTGGCTCAGATGCACAAGTTCATGGAGGTCAGTGCTTACCTTTCTCTTACATTTACATATGAATCATAGAAATTTATAACTGATTTTTTCGTATTCAATCTTAGGGCCAATTTCTGAACCATCTCTTAGGAGTTGTTCTTTCGATGCTGCGATGCTTCCTACCCCTCAAATGGAGCAGGGACAGAGTTCTACCCATCAAATGGAGCAGGGACAGGGTCCTGTCCCTCAAGTGGAACAAGAACAGGGTCAGGGCGAGAGGCCTCAAAGAGTAAGGAAGAGAAATCAATTCTATGATGACCCCATAGTGTTACCAAATAGGTAATTTTTTTCATTGTTTGATTCAACTGCTTTTTGTGTCCTACAACACATAGTTACTTTTAGAAATGCCTGGTTTTCCCATACTTGTTTCTCATGTTGGGATACCATTATAGAGTCATGAAGAAAGCCCTTAATGATACTCGCAACATACGACGGAAGCGAAAGGACGTCACTGCTTTAGGTGCGTGGGAACTGAAGAGCAAACGGTTCAAGGAGGGTGTTTTTGAACAGCCTTTATTTACAGGTAGTTCTTTATTGTTTAATTTGCAGATTTTGGTACTTGCATTCCCTTATGTATTTCTCAATTGAAACTTGTGGTTTCTTATTCAGGAATATGCAATGAACTTCTAAACATACAAAGAAGGGAATATATATGTTCAAAACCTCACTTGGTCATCTCTGAGGAAGATAATCTGGATAATACTACTATTACTCCTCCAATTAATCAAGTTGCTGACGAGCCAATAACTGATGCACCTGAAATTGCTGTTGACGAGCCAACAATTGATGCACCTGAAATTGTTGTTGACGAGCCAATAACAGATGCACCGGTGATTGTTAATGCATCTAGCGTGGAAGATATTGAAAACATTCGCGACGTTGCTGATGATCAACCTGCCACTATCCCAACTCAAAGTAAAGACACTGAACAGATAATTCCAAGTGCTTACAGGAGTCCTGTTAAAGGAGGTGTTGCGACTCCTACTTCGGTTTCTGAGGGAATGGAGATACCATATGGTGCAACATCACCTCGAGCTCATGCATCTGAAACTGGAACCCCTAGCACATATCATGATAACATATTTCAGAGCCATGACTTTTCAGATACTAATCAATTTATCAATTCTGCTGGAAAAGATGTAAGATTTAATGTCTCTATGAATACTTTTGTACAATCTCACTTGATGAATTATATTCCACTTCCTTTCAGCATAAAACTTTTATTGTTAGCATTTTTAGCCTGAGCTGAGTAAAAATTGAATGAGATGTTTATTATTTGCATCTTTTTGCTCTCTTATGATAGGTAATGATGTACATATAACATGTTGTTATTTGCTAGTATCCATTTTGATACATTATTTAATGAATATTTTCGTGACAAGTTCTCTTCTGTTGTTACTTTTCAAACTATCAGAGTGCTATCCTGCATGTTCTACCTTGTATACAGTATCCTTATATGGTTTTGCTTTTTGTTGAATTGACGCATTTCAAGTAATCTAATATCTCATTAACCTTGTTATATTGTAGGACCTCTGGTTTCTCGAAGAAGATAGTACACCGGCCACAGCCAGTATGTTCTATTTTCGTGTCATCTGCTATTTGATTCATGAGTATTTTACTCATGCTATGTTAATATTAGATAGCAAGTTTCTGTAACATTGATATTGTAGTTGACGTAAACTTTTTAATGACAGGTTCACAAAATACGAGTAGAAGTATTGATACATTGTCTGGGAGGACTAGGTACTAATCGATTTATTACTATTTTAGAATATATTTGTTCTTGTTTAAGTTGTTCATACCATGTTACATTAAATCACTTTAGCGAAAGGCTCTGGAAAAGCTTTCCACTTGGATTTGTGCCACATAAGTTGTTATGTTAACTTTGTTCTTCAAAATTCCAGGGGTCTAGCTCAATATTTAAAAGATTATTCTCCATGTACAACAATTCCGGAGCAACCTGCTGAAGATTTCAGCTTGAACAAGATCTTGGATGGAAAAACTAGAAAGATTGCTGCTCGGATGTTCTTCGAAGTTTTGGTGAGTCATGGCATTTCCAAGTTAAAAATTAGAGATTAAATGATATTAAATTGTTTTACATCGACAACCGATCAAAGCTCGCCAACACAACAAATAACTACACAACAGTCTTTTATTAAAAACTGTCAAACTTGATGTGGAAAATCGAAGAGTTATGATTGGATGTTAGTGTAAAGTAACTTTACGCTGACAGTGCATATCCTTAATCTCCAAAACTTATATCTGTATGTTGCATTTCAGGTGTTAAAGACTCATGATTTTATTGATGTACAACAAGAGGAGCCTTATGGTGATATTAGCTTCAAGTTGACTCCAGCACTTGCCAAAGCTAAAATTTAATATTTTTAGTTATTTATAGTCCTGTTTAGTCCCTGATGTAAATTAGAGGTTTACCCCTTGAGAAATGTGTATTTTACCTACCTTAGAGTAAATTAGAGGTTAACCCCTTGGAGTCGTATTTTTTTTTTTTTTTTTTTTTTTATAGGCTTGAATGATTTTTTCATTACACCTAGTTTAAAATCTTATGATTCCTCCTCAAGTTTTGATAGCATTATTTTGGTGAATCAAGTGGCAAAGAAAGAACCATTCCCTCATCCCCTAAAGAATACGTGTTAAATCAGTCATACAGTTCTCTTTTCTAAATATATTTGAATCTCACAAGAATATCATTACAAAACTCAAGTGCTTTTTGTGATCATGATGCATATACGAGAATCTGTATAAGATTAAAGCACTCAAGCACACAAATTAGATCACAAAGAGACCAAAATCTTCAAAATATAATTAAGATGTTTGTTATCGTTAGAGTGCCAATTCTGCCACAACAACTTTTGATTTTTTTTTTTTGAGAGAGCAACAACTTTTGATGATGACCAACTTTTTGAATAGATTTTTATTTTGATTTAATATTAATTAAAACGAAGAATGTTGTTCACACATAATGTTAGCTGAAAAACACCAGTAATTATTTACCAATATAATCTCATTGGCAGTTACCTGCTGATGAATTTTAACCGGTGGCAATTAACTGCCGATCGACATTTATGTTTTTTTTTCTAATAAAATATGCATTGTCCAAAAACCCGTATGAGAGCATGTTTTAAAAAATTTGTAGTGCTTCAAATATGTCTTTCTTTGAAAGCAAAAATCATGGTAAGGAGAGTGACAGATAGAGAGATAAGAAGACATGACCATAGTAACAGTCAATTAAGAATTCTGCTCATTACCCACACTTTTTGCTCGTCCCAACTGAAAAAACCAAAAAGCCCCAAATGAAATATCAATTCTCCCCCAAATTACAAATCGATTCTCAAAGTATCCTTTTTAAATCCATCTTAAGAGAAAAAGATGTTCATAGAAGTCTACAAATTACACGTTCGCACTTTCTTTTATTTGGAGCAGCTAATTCTGAAGCATGGTGCTGCTGCCACAGCTGTCAGAATCAAACAAATGGATCATGGCATTGACTTCTATTCCTCTAAACGAAGTCATGGTAACAACTTTTTGGAATTTATTGGAAAAGTAGCTGAGTCGTAATGATAAGCAGCTTGTTTCTCATGATTCAAAGAGTAGTGATTCGCAAGATCAAAGGTCCTATTGCAATTCACTTATCTCTAACAACCTAGACAGGATCAAAGGTGCCTTAATCACAACAAATTTCAAAGTTGGTTTTTCCTGTTTTGTCAAAACACTCTAAGTGAGTTAACTCACACATGTGTATAACCAGCGTGAGTTAACTCACGCAGATGTACTTTAGATTCAGTTGGAAGGAAGCGTTTTTTGTTGGAAGAAGAGCAGATTTCTTAGATTAAAAGAGTGTACCTAAGCCTATACCATGAGCAAAGCTTTATGGTGGGACGATTATGGTTTTATGATCCAAAACCATAACTTGGACAACTATCTCAATGGACAGTTGTAGACAAATCAGGAGGAGATTTAGATCAAATAAAGGATCCTCATAAGTTCAAGGATCCTTAGAGATTTGGATCAAACAAAGGATCCTTATAGGTTCAAGGTCCTTCTGAAGTCAGTGACTTGAGGTGACCTGGTCGGTAGATGTATTATGTCAGACTCGGTATAAAACAAGTTTTAAGTAAGGTATGTATCTATCTATATATCTTTGTAATCGAAATTTGTGTTGTTCTTAGACCTTTATTGTATTGAAGTGTCATCCTTTAAAAAAAGCTTCTCAACTCTGATTAAACATTGCCCCACGATCTTTTACAATAATGGTTAATTTTACCAATAATTTGACTAACTTGGTGTTAACGGATTTTGATTATACACACACAAAAACACACACATGTATATACAAAGAGAGAGGTAAAGAGACAGATTAATCACTACAACTACAAAATTCTTACGGTATAAAATTATCATTATTTCATTATGAAAAAATAGTAGTTGTATATTGTTACATGGTAAAAGATATGATTTTTGCTGAGCTATTTGTATCATGATTGAATGTTGGTAATCAACAACTCTATTCGAAATGTTATTTATGAGATAGATTTTTCATAATCGATTCATCTTTGTTGACATCTGAAGCACTCGCATAATCATGTATAAAAGTTGGGTGAAGATTTTTAATTTAAATGAGCAAATTCTTAATATTTCTTTCCAATATGTAATTATAAAAGCAGTGATGTGTGAATTTTTGGCAAAGCTCGGGCGCTATTCAAGGTTATATATGAGCTTTTGGCACTTCGCCATCGATGTTAAAAACAGTGTTAAGGCTTAATGCCCAAACCTGAACATTTCTAGTTTTTTTCTTCTTCTTTTATTTCCTTTGTCATTCTACCAACAAAATATCACTACAACTTAATACTACTTTCTCTTAATTTCATTTATTCAATGAGACTCCATCTGTTCCTAAATGCATGTCGTAGTGAACCACTTCACACATGTTAATACACAAATTTGCTTATTAATAACTTTAATTATATATGATAAATTTTTTTTATAAAATTTGATATTTAAAAAAATATTCGAGACAAATCGAACAACATATTACTTACTAACATTTATACTTATATATTAGTTAAAAAACACGATTAAAATAAATTACATAAATAATACACTAATATAAAAATTACGGCGACATATATCTAAAAATGGGGATTAACTTGTGGGTGTGTTCATTAACTCAGGAGCTAAGTGCCAATGTTAATCAAAATGTTGTTACTCAAACTTCGAATAATGTGACCCCTCAAAAAAAAGTGTCACAAAATACATAGTTAATTTTATTTTATCTTTTGTATTTAAAAAAAAGTTATTGTATCTTTTCTTTAATTTCTTTTAGAAAAAGCATTTTAAATGTTTTTTCTAAAAG
>Ga0228711_1001089_pt1 | contig 38358 bp, 28 predicted proteins | sample MedpolnodulmetaG_2_FD_177996 | JGI IMG/M metagenome (GOLD analysis project Ga0228711, IMG submission 177996) | Root nodule microbial communities from Medicago polymorpha collected in Santa Monica, California, United States - brown nodules | ecosystem: Host-associated > Plants > Roots > Nodule...
TGATAAGTCCGGTCAAATAATAGTCACATTCAAGTATCCTATTATTCACATGGAAAATTACTTTATAATCACCATCCATTTACTATCATATGTACGTAACTATCCGGTCAAGTTGTGCCTTCCTTGGAGCCGACGACAACTCACATGGACAATTTCATACTACGTCTTTTGCAAGTTCAGTTGAATCAAATCTACACGACAGAGGTTACTTTGGCAACATGTTGTTTCAACCAAAACAACCACAATTACTAGACATTTCACAGCAAATTAAATGGGAATGGTCTTAAATTTACAAGACACTACCGATATAATGTAGGCTGAATTAGTCCATTATGTTGCCAAGTAACCATAAGGTCACTCGACAACTCTTAAGTGAGAAGACAAATTCAGAAATTTGAAAGAAGATGAAAGTCACAAATCACACCAATGTGTGTATGACAATACTTAAGTGTGAAGACAAACTCACGAATTTGAAAGAAGATGCAAGTCACAAATCATATCAATGTGCGTATGACAATACATTTACATATATCGCATAAAAACAACAATAGACATAATCATGCTATAACAAAAATATTCAATTTCAAATCAAAAGAAAATGAATCTTATATATATCAAAATATTCATGCCGCAATTGATTCACATATACCAAATGATTCTTTAAATAAAATAATGAATGATTTCATATTAATGTTTTCCTAACTAAAGAAAACAAACTTATATGCTTATAAATAAACAAATAACTCCAGAGTCCATATTTTCCCAAAATTATCAAAGAATCAAACCTTTGAATATTATAATCATGTCATACATAATGCTTTGAGCATATCATTATTAAATGACCTTTAAATGCAATGCAATTACTATGAATATCATATGATAATCAAATATATGATAAATCTGCATTTACCTTAATTCTCAAAAGATATACTAAGTACAAAATGTGTGTGAAATGTGAATCACTTAATTTCAAATAGAAATCCAGCCGCGAAACATTATCAAAATAAAATCTTTGTTTGTTGGTGGTAACTAACTTTATTGGCTGTAACAAATTAAATAACCAAACAAGATAACAAATCTTTCACATGATATAACAAACTGCAAGTTAGACCAAATCCAGAATTCAAACTAAAGTGAAGGCTATATATCTCTGACATTCTGGAACACGTAAATAATGGATTTCAAATGAATAAAGAAATCCTAATTTTCAGTCAAAATAAAACCAAAAAAAATGTCAATCAGTTTGGTGCAATTACCGTCAATTTTCAAATGAAAACAAAAAATTGCCGAACCAATTGTGCTTATATTAGGTTTATCTTTAAACAAAAGAGGCCACTACAGTATATGTGATAATTTTCACATTCAAATTAAGTATTTCAGGTACCAATTCACATTCAATAAACTTGCAGTAAGCCAAGTTCAATTTAAACAAAAATTATGTTGATAACAAAAAATTGGAAACTTAACCAAATTAAACAAAAATTGAAACTTATTCTAAATTTTGAAACAAAGCCATCAATCAAACAATGTGAGATTCAATATTAAAAAAAAACAACAAATATATCACAAATATATTTTAATCTTTATGTACCTACTTTTCAAAATAAAATGTACAAAATCTTTTGTGAATCAAAACTAATTTCAAATAGAAATTAGGCTGCAACATATGATGTCAAAATTTAAGAATTTTGTCAAACCAAACCAAAAAAAAGTTGCTTACGAACCTTTTTTTCAATGAAAAATCAGATCACAAAAAATTTAGATTTATATCTAAATTAAATCTTTTTCACAAATCAATTTGGTCAAACTGAGCAATCACTGTATATCAATTTTCTCAAAACAAAGATGGCCGATGCTTAAAGAGCCACAAGCATAAAACCTGCTTGCTTTCTTAATATGTTTACTTTGTTTAAACAATCCACATATTGAAATAGCAAAAATTGATAAAAATAAATTAAAATCAATATGTATCAAGACCGAATTTTTTTTTTTTACATATACACAATAATTCAAGAGATTGCCATATTCATATGCAGTTATACGCATTAAATCAATATCATGGATCTTGAAAACCAAACAAACTATCACGCCGAAACAATTTTAAAGGAACAAGTAAGGGATCATACATTAAAATTGACGGATAAGCAAACCTAATGATAATCAACGAATCACACAAGTGAGTAGATATTTTGGTTTCTATATGCCTTTTACCCAATGCACAAATCCATGTATATAATTAATGAAATCGATGAACCATAAAAAAAAAAAAAAACAGGCATCGATAAAAGCTTTACATGAAAAGAATTTTGACATCGATTTTCATATATGCCTCAATAATTGCAATATATAAAAAAAACACATATAGTCATGGACAAACCAAATAATCCTTCATTAACAAAAATTAGGGTTCACACGATAGAACATAAATAAAAACCAGTGAACTCAACAAATCTTAATAAACCAAACATGTAGACCTGCTCTGATACCACTTGTTGGAAATTTAGGTCTACATAAAAATAGATTTCATAAACACATGTTCAATTATTATTAATCAATAGCGGAAGCAAACAAAACATTGAACATGGGTATGATCGGATCTACGACATGTTTGATTTATCAAGGATATTAAGAATTAGGTATCAGGAATACCTGGATGAAGCTTTGATGACAGCCTTCTCAACAACAACGACCGTAAACCGAGATGAGGTGATAATCTGAAACACACAGCAAGGGTTAGCGGCGGCTAGTTTGGTTCTTCCTCAACCGGTACCTTTATGCCTCAAGTTCTCTTCAGATGGGGAGAAGAGATAGTTTTGCCGTGTACGGTGTATTGGGGACCATAGCCTCTTTTATATTGGATGGCCATTAGGGTTTCCCATTATTCCGTTAATGGGCCATCCGGACATCCACTCATTGAGTCCATATCAACTAATTAAATAATTAATTATCCAATTAGAAATCTAATAGCCTTATTACTTAATTTGATCACTAATCAATTAAGACTCACAATTGATAAATAGCTAATATAATTGTTATTAAGATATTTGCCCACATAATGATATTGGAATATAATTAAATAATAAAATATTCCAACACAAACATGCCAATTGCCAACTATGTGGAAAACACATACTATTAGGGTTAATGCTAAGGGTGAACGCTTTGTGGCACGCAATCAGTGTGTCTTTCAAGTTAATTTGTAGAAACTCTTATGAGTAAGTGTTGTTCTTGCTGAACAAGAGTTTAACATAATCCTTGTTGTTCTTTTCAGCTCAACAGAGTTATTTGATTTGATCATGCTTTTCCTTTTCAGTTGGTTTCTATATTTGATCACTATTTGGGTTGCTTGTATATTTCGTTGTGTGGTTAATGTGATTCTAGCTGCTTTTTGTGCTTAGGGTCTGGTCGGATTGGTTTTACTTTCATGGAATATAACAATGTCAGATCATTCGTCTATTCACAAAGTAGCAACATTTAAATCAATAGGATTTTATTGTTTGCTTCACAAAGTAACAATGTGACTGTTGGATTTGGTTCGATCATTTATACCTCAAATTTACTTTTATTTTGTTTTTGTTCTCACATTCCTTCTAAATAATTGCAGCTAGAAGACTTTTGTTGTTTCAAGTGAAGCTATGAAAGATGGTGTTGCAAGCCAATAAGATTTTTGTTGTATTAGCTTTCTTAGATCCCCTTGTGGCTAATGTTTTATTTATTTATTTTTGAAATTTTTGGTGGAAAAAGTGATTATTACTTGATTTAGTTAGGATATCTTATTTCATTGCAATGTTTACCAAAATTGTTGATCAAATGCAGTATTTTGATTTGCTTGGATCATGTAAAAACACTTGTGTAATTTCTAGATTCAATGTAGTGGATTGAGTACAAAAACTCCTATAAATAATCCACTTTTTTCTAATCCTTAATTAGTAACATTTTTTTGGTAGATTCACAATTTTTTAGTCTAGATAATTTTGCGACACTTTTCCAACTTTTCAAAAATTTGAAATGTAACAATTTTTGTGTGTTACCGGTGATACAAAAAGTATTACAATAATATAACATTTTGCAACACTTTTTGAATGTTATAGGTAATACTACAAAATGTAACTAAAACTCTTTAGTAACATGAGCTTTACCTAACAATTGTTCAAATGTTACTAAATTTAATCAGTAACATTTTTCTTGATTTAGAAACAATTTTCAAGTGTTACTAGATGTCAAATATGTTGTAGTGCGTGCAGTACCATGGGCATAATTGACCTAGTTATGTGCTGTAAATGAAAAACTATCTTGGACCATGTGCAAATTGAGAAAGTAAACTCTCGGCAAAATCCAGTTTGGGGTCATATTAGTGAAAGTAACTAATTACCCTAGAAAAAGGAGTGTAAGATCAAGCACATTCAAATTTATACAACTCGTCAACAATGGACGAAGTCAGGAGTTAAATTTAGAGGGACTAAGTTGAACGTATAATTTATTAAGGAAAAATAAATTTTAAATACACAACATATACAAAAAATTTAAGAAATTAAAAGATATATTTAAAGTTAAAATATATCCAAAATTATAAGAAATATCAAAATACAAAAAGATGAGTATCTTGAGGTTTACCATGATTTTTTTTTACTAAACTAAAATGTTTTTTTTTAATAACACAAAAAGAAAATATGAAACAAAGAAATTGAAAACGTGTGAATTCACGCTGAAATCGTGAGTTGTGAATTGTTGGTAGTGGCCGAGAAAGTGCAAACATAATCGCAGACAACGAGTAAAAATTTCTAAACGAAATTGCAATGAGAAAGCCTTCACTGCCAGCTGTTCCTGAAGGTACAGACGTGTGTGTCGTCTTTCTACTTATTTTATTGTGTTAACACTTGTAAATTATGAACAATGTTTTTATTTATTTATTGAAATCTTGATTTTGATTTTGATTAAAAGAATAAGTATAATTGTTTGTGACTTTCGTCTTATAACAAAATCAACAAATCATGTTTATCGTTTTCAATGACACCAACAATACGACAGATATAATATAAATTCTTTTTTTAAAGACACCACAATATAACATTATTAAATGAAAATTTGTTTAATGGTATAATTGAAATAATGTAAAAGCTAGCAAAAAAATCCAAAAAAAGGAATTGGTAATCAACTATACTCCAGGTGGTATCAATACTTTTATTACATGGTAGAAATCGTACACTTGCAGCCTATCACTCTAGTATGTTTTTGGAAACCTTTACAATCACCAAACACCACCACATTGAATTATCTTAATCCTTTTATTTAATTGATTTTCTATCATTTGAACTAAATGAAAACATGTACAATATTTGATTACTATTTTAAACGATAAATCCATGTAAATCCACCAAAACCATCAATGAAATGAACATAATATTTGAAATCAGACGATGACATTATTCACCTGGACCACTACTAGAAATTCTCGAATTTCCTGCCGAATTTCCTGCGGTTTATACAGAAATTTCCGCAGGAAACCTGTTTCCTGCGGATTTTGCCAAGGATTAAGGTTCCCAGGTAATACCTTCGTTGGTAATTGTTTCCTAAGGAATTTAGGAACCGCAGGAAACTCACCTGCGAAAATTTCCTAAGGAAATTGGACAATAATCCGCAGGAAATATTCGGTCAGTATTTGAGGAATTTTCCTTGCCCAAACATACTCGCAGGAAGTTCCGCAGGAAACGATATATAGAGAACAATATACCGCAAATAAATCCGCAGGAAATGGTTTGATAAAAATAAAAAAAATAATACACAATAATGCATTCCAAAACGTTATAAATATAAATTATAGAAGATACACTTTTTAAACATTTCAGTAATTTGAACAAAAGAATGTTTAACAATTGTACTTATCAAACAACATACTAAGATTAAAAGAAACACACATGTCTCTTTATAGTTGAACCTTCAATACCCAATTGCTAATGTATCATACCTCTAAAAGTCTGTTCCACATAGCAAATACATCTATCATAGGTTGCTCCATGTTTTGACAAGTAGAACAAAAAGTAAAAATTCATGAATAGTAGCAAACGTTGCAACTAAAAGTATATCCTATTGAAAAAAGAGACACGGCTGTAAAAGCAAAACTGTCATAGAAGCTCAAAGCCGAGAGGAAATCAATCACACAACTTGGTAGTTTTCTGTTAACAATTGTATTCTCTGAGCATATTTAGGAGGATTACCACCCTCAACTGGTATGATATTTGTAACCTGCAAAGAGAAGCAAGGTATTTGGTTAAGATCTCATTACATCATTATTCAAGCAATAATATGTCATATACCATCAGTAACTGCATATGACAAACGGTAAAAGGGGCTGAATGAAAAGAACTTCTATTATTTAGAGATGACAAAAGACTTCCCAGCCATACAAACATCTCAGGGTCAATAAATGTGTTAGTTTCAAGTTTTAATCATACCATCATGACACGTCATTCCAAATTACACTACATCACACAGCCCCTAATAAATTTGAATGCAAAAATAAAAATAAAAACATACAAACCTTCAGGTCACTAAATGTATCAGTTGCCATAAAACGAACTGGCATGGAGGTCACTAAATATATGTCTAACGCAAAAATCAAAGTTGTCCCTAACCCTTATTCAAAGAAAGAAAACAAATTATTTCCAGACCACCATTCCCCCATCAATCTGACTAACAGATGGAGCCTCCTAAAGAGCTGGAAGTGGCACTGAGATCACAACATTCCGCAGATCAAACATTGATGAAGCCTTGTATTCAATGTTGACATAAGTTTCATTTCCAGAAGAAGAGGGCCAACAGTTGACTACATTAGACATATATATTACCCTGTAAGTTATAAATACATAAACACAAAGCCAACATCATTGAAAGTTATAAACTCACTTGTCAGTGGCACCATTGACTCATCAGTGCTTTGCATTCTCCACTTTAAAAGTGAATTACGAAAAATATACCTTCTTCTTGGTCGTGTTACCACCACCAGTAGCAGAATCAGCTTCAGTCTTAAGATCAACTTTCAACTCCTCAACAATGCTCTTGCTCTCCAAATCCTAGATCTTAATGCAAGACTAAGTAGCAGCACAAAGCCAGTACCTATTACGACTGAAACATAAAGCATGAATAATGGAACCAGAATCCAGAGAGTAAAGTCTCTTTCCCTCAGCCAAATCCCACAGCAAAATCACTCCATCTTTCCCACCAGAAGCACAGAGAGAAACATCAACAGTGTTGACATATCCAGAATGTCCAGCAAGTGTGTTCCTCAGCTTACAGTTGGTCAGATTCCAAACCGTAACGGTCTTGTCCCACGACGCCGAGACAATTGTTGGCTGAAGCATGCTAGGGTTGAATCTAACACAGCTAACCCAATCAGAATGAGCATCACCATATTGGATAGTGTACTTGCACTCACCAAGAGGGTTCCAGAGCTTAATCGTGCGATCACGAGAAGCAGACACAATCGTGTTGGAATTGTCAATTGGGGTGGCGATGACGATGGTGCCGTGAAGAAATGCATTGCATTTTCTGTATTCAGAACTCTTACCGAGTCAAACCGATAATGTTACTAAATGAAATGTAAAACAAAACTGCAAGGGTACAGATCTACAAAGTAATGATTTACCTCCCCTAGCTACTGAATCCTGAAATTCAAAATCTAAAGCATTCATCATACTTTCAAAATCAACCAAATTCATTATAAAACAGAACTAAACAATGCAACAATCATAAAAAATTTAAGAATATGTGAACCAAATTAAGAATATGCTTCAAGAAATCGAAACTTACCAAGTGAAAATGAACACATCAACTTAAAAACTAACTCAAAGCAAATCCAAAATCAGTTAACAGTTCCTATAATTCTGAGGAAAAAAAGTGCATAAATGATTCCAGTCCAAAAATCCTGCCAAAACACATCAAAATTGTTCAATTTCCAATTAAAGTCAGAAATACCCAAACCCACATTCATTTGAGCAAAGTTAGTATATAAAAAGAAAGCGTACCTGCAGCAACAATAACAGTTAAAACATCCCCAATTTTTCTATGTTTTTTCGCACTCTGCTTATATAATTTGAATGGTTTGGGAGTTGAATCTTCTGCCAAGAGCTGCAACATAATCCATGTAGTACAATTTAATAACACCAAATTCTCAGACAAGATTCTAATGTCATGTTGGGAATCACTTTTGTGAGAGGTTAATGAAAGTTGAGAACCATAACATTGATTTTGACAGTATGTTCTCAAGTGATAAAAGGTATTACCCATGTAAACTAATGGCCAGGAGTTCAATTTGTGACTCTTACACATGAAAAAAAATGGTTATGAGAGAAGAGCTCATCTTAAGTATCATACTGATTTTTTTATAGAGATTAATCATAGTTAAAAGGTGGAAGATACTTGATCCCTAACAACCAAAAACAACCTGAAATCCACTAATAAAGATTAATTCCAAACTCATAATATTCACCCACAACTAGTAAAAAAAAAACAATTACAAAATGAAAATGACAAAATGAGAATCACACTCAATGAATGATTACTACATATTTCTACTGCATCCTATGTTTATGTTCTGTTCTATAAGAACAAAAAGAGAAAGAAAAATAACTTATACATATAAGCTTATAAAGGAGGGTTCACATGTGCAGTAACGATACGTGAAAATTTGGCAAACCAAATCCTCATGAAGCGGAGACACGGGGTATAAGACAAGCACCGTCTAAAGGCAAGCCAACACTATTGTTCATTTGTTAGCTAGATCAGGATTGTCTTAATTCAAACCATCACACTTTTAATCAAATTTCATCTTGTATTACAAGTGCTATGTAAATGAAATGACTTAACTTTGTTTTTGCAAAAAATGTTTTATATATATATATATATTAATAGTATAAGGTAATGGGTTGAAGCCTAGTGTTACAAGTGCAACAATATTTTTACTTAGTCAAAGATGATACAGAAGTATACATGAAGTTACAAAATTTAAAAGTTTACATTTCCATTTGAGAGTGAAACTGATGCTTGTTCTCCAGAAGTTGACTGTATTCTTCCCAGTGCCCACTTCCCTCTTGGTTGCCTACACCAAACATGAAGTTTCTGTGGAAAAATTATTAAAACTCTTCTCTCACAGTCTCTCTGCACTCAGTCCTCTCTTCACCTTATTACTTCGAATCTGTATTCTAAAAATTACAGTTCCTAGCATAAGGCTGGTGTGTTACCGGAGGAAGCTCCCTAACACCCAAAATTTCTAGCACGCTAAGTATGAAAATAGAAAATAGATGTCAAAGCATGAGGCAAAAATTTCTACCTAGAAAGAGTATAATCTGAACCGATGATCCATGATTCTAAATGCAACAATCAATGACATGATCGAAAATTTACCAAGTGAACCTGAACAACCAACACCCAAAGGAGATCCAAGATCAGTAAACAATTCTACAACCTCCACACAACTCTTGTTTCTTAAAAAACCATCAACCATAGCAGATCAAGTGCACAAATTCCTCACACGCATTTCATCAAACACTTTGTGTGCATTATCCAAACACCCACAAATAGTACAAATTATCACCAACTTCTATATATATCAGAAACATATAACAAATCGGAACAATTATCCCTGAAATTGATGCTTGAGAAAGACAAAATAAGACTTAACTGATCGGAAACTTTTATCAAGTCTAAAATAGGAACAAAAATCAACAATCCAATACATTACCAAATCAAAATTACAACACAAATGATATTAAAAATCAATTCAACTAAAAATCAATTCAGCGAGCGAGAGTAACCTGAATGATGCGACAACGGAGTCGAAGATGGAAATCAGTGAAAACGCAACATCTATAACGGATTCAGTGAACCAGATTGAAGGAATTAACGAGAACAATGAAGGAATCAAATGCATTCCAGCGAACCAGATTGATGAAGGTGATTGAAGGGATCGATTTTGGATTTGTGTGAGTGAAAGGAGAGATCGATGAAGGTGATTGAAGGAATCGATTTGTTTCAGAGATTTTGGGTTTCTGTTTCAGAGAAGAAAGGATCGATGAATGAAATATATTTGATTTTGTTCTTTTTTTTTTAAAAAAAGTGAAATTTAGAAATTATATTTTATTCAAATGGTAATGAATCCTTATATAGAATCACATGTTGCAGTGAAGAATTATCAGAGTTGTAGATGAAAACACATCAATTTCAAAATTAGTTTCAACTTCAACGATAAAAACACATCAATTTTAAAATTAATTTCATATCAACATTCAACTATTTTAAGTATTGACAATCTATAGGAACAAAAATTATCAAATCAATTAAAAAATAGCAAATGCTAAATAAGTTTTTAAATGTGCAACTATCATCAAATCAAAATTAGGAACAAAAATCAATAATGTATATATTTTTATAGCATTTTAACATTTTTTTTAAAAGAATCAAAATATTTTTACATTGAATATGAACAAAAAAAATATTAATTACAATCGACGGTAACAGTTTGACATTTTATTTGGACTTAAATCTAAAATTATAGGGTCCATATTTAATATCTAAAATTAAGTAATTCAAAATTCAATGAGAAAAGGAAAGAAAAGAAAAAATATAAAAGGAAACGCCATATGAAAAATCGCAGTAAAATCCGCAGCAATACCTGCTGAATTTCCTAAGGAAACGTTGAAATAATATTCGTCAATAGTTCTGCAGGAAAATCCTCAGCAAAATAAACTTTACCTGTGGATGTTCCTGCGGCATCTGGATTCGCAGGAAACCTCGTATGACTAACATAACTCGCAGCAAAATCCTCAGGTATTCCTGTGGAATAATTTCCTCATGAAAATCCGCAGGAAAAAATCGAGAGATTCTAGGAGTGGACCCCATACATTAGTGTGAATCAATTCAAGGATTTTCTAAGCACGAGAGGAAGAAGATTTAAAAGGTAAAAGATGCATCTTGCATATTGACAAGCCTTACAAAAGCTAAAATTGTTATTAGGTTATAGTTTCACACTACAACATTACAATACGTTGTCTAGGTTTTCTCAAAAAAAAAAAAAAAAACTTTGTCTAGGAGTTTATTATTATGGTGACCAAGTCTTCTATGCCATCTCTCATTGACATATACATAAGCACACGACTCCCTTTCAATTCCGGAGAGATGATACAAGCGATCTTTAAGTGTCCATTTGGAAAGGCCTTCCCTTTCTACTTGTCCTTCACAAAGCAACAATTTTCATTAAACTCAACAAGAATGTTATTATCAATATCCCATTTAGACACAATCTATAGGTTTTTGGCAATTTTAAGCACATATAAGACATCATGCACTACTAGAAAAAGCAAAATTAGCGAGGGAAATTAGTGACGGAAAAAATGAAATTCGTCACAAATTCCTTAGTCGCAAAATTTAGTGACGGAATTAGTGAGGGATTTCACGTTTTCCCTCACTAAATATCCCTCACTAATTTTTGTTTTTTTAGTAGTGATGTAAGTGGAGTGAATTTAGTTTCGAAGAACCTGCTCCAACAACCTTTAACTTTTCACCATATCCAACTACTAAAGAGTTCTTACCATGATGTTCAATTAGATCCTAGAATTTATCAGTTTGGTTTGTCACATGGTTGCTTGTACCATTGTTAAAGTATTATAGTCATAGTTTTAGACAAAGTTCTGAGAAGCTAGGAAGGAATTGTGAGCTCCTTTTCTATCACTGTCTGTTAAATGATTTCGAAATGAGTAGGTTTAATCAAACCTGTAGTAGCAATGTACTGTTGTGTGATCAATCTTGTTGCAAACCTAAGATGTTTGCTTAGACATTCTACCTCTCCCTCTTCCTCCTCTCCAACCTCTGAAGTTGGAACCTCTCCTCTCTAGTTACTATTTGAGTTGAACTTGTTGCTCTTGTAATAATTTTTTTTGACATTTGATGTTGCACCGAGTTAGGTTGGTGAGGCTATTTCTTTGCTCAATTACACTTTCAAAGATTAAAAATTGAGCTTGCAAACCAACCCAACTGAGTGTAATTTGATCAGATAGTTTAACTAATATAAGATTGTATTAGGTACTAAAACCACTTAGGATTTGAATGATTAAACCAGAATTAGAGATTGTATTTCTTTCAAGCTTGAGCTTATGAGAAAATTTCTTCATCTTGATTAAATAGTCTTTCAGTTTCATTTCTTCTTTCTAGGGTTATGACACTCAGATTTGAGGTAAGTAACTCGGAACCTATGTGTACACCTGATAACAGGCAAATACGTTGGTTATTACCTTACATTTATCTTTCATTATATGTGATCTTCAAGTGCATGCAAAGCATATTTAGTCAAATTAGTCTTTTATAGTTTTAAGAATCTTTATTTCAGTTTTTGATGCTTATTTGAGTTTTAGGAACCTTTTATGCTTTCAAAGTTATATCGCTGGGAAGCATGCTAACGATGTAAGAAGATGTAGGCTGGATCTGGAGCTACATCGTTGAAGATCTCTTAATACAGGTTGTAGAAGTGTACGACCTGGGGTCCATTATTTGCAAGTCTTAAGAATTAAGTTTACATGAACTGACTCCAAGGAATTTAGTGCTAGGAATAAGGAATATGCTGATTGCAAAAGATAAGGTTAGCAGCTCATAGGAAAAAGTATCGAAGGACACATCCTAGCGATATAGGAAGATACATCGTTACGAAGTATCAGACTTGGTTTTTATTAGATATGCACTAAAGTGGGCCCAAAACATCTAGTTTGGAGAGAAAGATAAGGGAGTCTCAAATAGTACACCAAAATACTCTTGAGGACTGTCCTTTAAGGCTTAAGTGCTCTGATGCCAAGTTAGAGAATGCAATTGTGATGATTGTATTTAATGGTTACAAGAGTACATATACAACAGAGGCAAGCAATCACAACCCTACAATAATGTAGGCTTTATGACAATACAACCAATATAACAACTAATGACTGATAATTACAATGATTGACCCAATCACTAGATCTGTACATCAATAGATCTTGTCATTATTAAACACCCCCCAACAAAACTTCATCAAGTAAGCCTGATTCACTACCCTTTTCATTAGCGTTAATCTCGTTTAGAATCACGATCAATGCCACTATGAAAGCATAATCAACATTGGGATAAACCATGACCATGAAATGGTCTTTACCAATTAAAAGACTCTGAACAGTGTGTTTTTTGTGCATCTGCAATGACAACAATGCCATGAAAGTTGATTTGTTAATTATTACTATATATTAGTATAAGTCCAGCGATAATTAAATTAATGTAATTAATAAAAACTGAATATTCTCTTGTTGGTTATATAGGCCAGAGGAGTTATATATACCTGTGCAACAATGTTGTTAGATTCACCGGCGTAAATAGTGCAAGATCGTTCCAACCAACTACCTTTGACTTTGAAGTCACAGATATCTTCTTTTGTGTTATTAGCAAGAAACACATCTAATTTGGTCTTCAATTGCATTATGGACGATCGTTTCAATGTAAATACTAGATCTTTAGCATTTGTGCTTTCACCCATGTAAGCTTCCCACCGATCATGCATAGTCACTATCTGCACCAAAAATACAACTTAATTGGATATAGCTCGATTAGTAAACGATAAAAAGAGTTAACGAGTTAAAGCTCATAATTCAAACACCGATGAAGGAGAAAAAACACTAACAAAACAATTAAGATACTAACTTGCCTATAAAAAATGAATTTTATCAAATAAATAAAATAATGTCGATATGGTGAGAAGATTGTTTTGTAATTAATAATGTTGAAATCAAATGATTGAATTCAAATAGTTAATGAGTTCCACCTACTGACAAATCGATCAGGAGACTCATAGTTTGATTCTTAGGAAACAATTATTTTTAGACATAACTTACTTTCCATAGAACTCCGAACTACCAAAACCCCATCCTCTATAAATCCGGAGGGTTAACATAAAAAAAAAATAATTGGAGTTTGTTTGGATATGATAATGCAAAATTAAGAGAAATTCGAATTTTAAACAATTCAAAAGCTTCAATTCTTTTCATTTTTAAATCATTTTCATTTGAATAGAGTAATAAATTCTTCATTCTGAAAATTTCAAAATAGGGACTAATTTACAAAATTTTATAATCTAGCTTTGTTAATTTTGAAAAAACATAAGGACAAATTTGGATTTTTTTTTCTGAACATTTATAGGAACCAACTTTGTAAAATTAAAAAATACAGGGACCCATCTCCAAAATTTATACTAACATTCAATTATATTAGAACTTATTATTTTTTTCGTCAATCTTTTTATTTCTAATCGTGGCATTGTCAGACATTAAATATTCACCCTCTTCGTCGAAATTTGAACCTTGGTGCATCATACTGTCGGATCTACTCCTTCTGCTGCATTCAATCCTCATTGGTCACCCAACCTCACTTTTGTAACTGTATTTTTGAAGTGTCAACATAGTAATTTCTTATTGCATGTCAATTAAAACTAAGGTCATATTTTCTTTATGAATTTTTTTTCAATTTGTATTTTCTAAAGTATGTTTTGCTATTAAAAAAAAATGAAAGACTTTAAATAATGATTTTTTTTCCCACAAAGGGAACAAAGCATAATTTACATTGATATGCCTCTCTAACTCTTCATTAAAACATTAATATTTCTAAAAAATAAAATGATTACATGAATTTGTATCATTTTTTTCTCTCAGAAATGATATTTGAACAATCAATTTTTTGACAACTTTTATAACAACTTTCTCAATCTCATACTCACATCATGTTTTTACTTTATCTCTCTATTGCTTTGGTTTTTGTGTCACTACCTTAATTTCTTTGTACATTTTTTTTGAAGCAATTGTATATTTTTGTTATCTAATAAGTTGTCCCAACAAAAGGTTGCTAAAATAACATTCTTTGAACAAAATTCGCAGGTGCTTCAACGCGCAACCCATCAACTAGATGAGTGGAGAGCAGCCCAAGCTATTAGATCTTGCAGCAGCGCTCAACCCACCATATCTCAGGCGCGGGCTACAAGGCCAGAAGAGGACAATTGGAAGAAACTGGCACTTGGCAGGTATAAATGCAACATTGATGCATCTTTTTCCACTTCTCTTAACATGGTTGGTTTGGGTATGTGTCTTCGAGATGATGATGGTGTCTTTGTTCTTGCAAAAATGGAATGGTTCGCCCCTCTTTGTGACATAGACGTAGGGGAGGCTATTGGGTTGCACACAGCTTTGGATTGGATCTCTAACCAACAGTTTGATAATGTTGACTTCGCACTTGATTGTAAAAGAGTTGTTGATTGTGTCAATTCAAGTATAGATGATAGTAGTGAACACTACTAAAAAAAAAAATTGGTAAGGGATATTTAGTGAGGGAAAACGTGAAATCCCTCTCTAATCCCGTCACTAAATTTTGCGACAAGGAATTTGTGAGGAATTTCATTTTTTCCGTCACTAATTTCCCTCGCTAATTTTGCTTTTTCTAGTAGTGGAATTTGGATGTATCATTTCTTCTTGTGAACAGTTGTTAGGGGATAGATTTCAGAACTCTCATGTCGAGTTCAACAGAAGGCAAGTAAATAGGGTAGCTCATGAGTTAACTCAGGTAGCCCTATCTAATCCTAGCCCCCATACTATTGATGATGTACCCACATTTATTTAGCACATTTTAGCTAATGAAATGCAATGAATTTCTTTCTTAAAAAAAAATAACATTCTTCTTTTAAAAAAATTATCACGAAACGAACACATTGACTATTACTTTTTTTTTTGTTTAAAGAAATTGAGTATCTCTGTTACTTTTGAAGTTGTAAACTTTAACACACAAAAAAAATCACGATTTACTATTTGTACGTAAATGAAGGAAAATAAGAAATAAGAAAGAATAACGTTGAAGGTACCTTGCGACGTAGGGTGGTGATGGGGTTATCGGCGGCATCAACCAAGACACGGCGGTCACGGAGGGTTAAAAGAGAACCTTTAACTTTGAAGACAATATTGCCGTTGACATCCATGACGACGAAGTTTCCGTCTGAAATTGATATCACCTTTTTGACCACAGCCAAATCCAGTGGATATGGAGCAAAATATTGAGGGCCAAATATGGTGGTTGGAAGCACCGGCATCGGCAGTGTAGAGGCAGATGGTTGTGGTTGATAAGGATAAGCCATGATGTTTTGTTATGAACTTATGATAGCTCTTTAATTTTAATTTGTCTTTGTGATGAGTTCCGAATCTTGTTTAAACTTTCTTATATGATAATTTGATTGATTTTAAACATAAATAAGAATAGGTAAATGATAGGGAACAAGAAGAGTTCCACGAAGGTGCTTTGAAGTTTTTTTTTTTAATTTTATAATTAAGGTGCTTTGATGTTAGAAATGTGCCGAGACATAATATATTCATATGATATAAGATACTGACTTTTTGGTTTTGAAAAATGGTAATGTATAGTGTCTTAAAACACTCTTAAAAGAGTTTGAAATAGTAAGATTTTATGAATATATGTGTACTTAATTAATGTATTCAAAATTGAAATATTAACCTTTTAAATAATTACATTGAGTAACTTCTTTATTCTCCATCAAGGGCATTTGGTTAATAAGACCTTTTATGGATTTAATATGTTATGTCGTACTCTCGTAGCTTAAAAAATGAAGATTGCAGTAGCAAGGTTGATGATAGTGATCAAGAAGAATCAGCAAATAGTAATTAATTATGATTATGATGCCATTTGGATTTTTGGTATGCGTTGACTATGTTGTAATTGAATTTATTTGTCTCTACTTGAGTTTTATTTTTAATAAGTGTGATTCGTATTTCAAATTATTAGACCATTTTCTTCTAAAAACCAGAGGGTTCAAACTAAAAAAGGGTTTTCTACATGTGGTGTTTTGAAATTATTCTTTGTTGCTGCTGTTCCCTGTGTTTTTGTCCTATCTTTCTTGTTCATGATTTCATCGTAGCTCTCTCACATGGTGTTTACAAATGGAGGACAAGAAGAGCAGCTCTAAGTTGTTGGTTTATCTCTCAAAAAAAAAAAAAGTTGTTGGTTTATAAATTGTATGACAGTAGGACTCTACTCTTGTGCGTTTCCTAGTGCAGTGCGACCATAATATATATTTTTTATTTTTAATATTATTTATTTGTTTATTTTAAAGGCTAAAATGATTTCTAGAATGTATATAGTATTTATCCGAAATTATAAATTTTTTGATATATAAGTGTAAAAAAAAACTTGCTTTAATTATCAACCCTACTAGAAAATATTTTGAATAAGTGACTTTCAATTAAAAAAAATAAAAAAATCAAATTGTGTTGATTAATGAGATTAGAGTGAAGGTGATTCTTGCTTCCCGTTCCAATCCTTTAAAATATCTTTCATTCTTGTTCTCGAAACGGGAAGATTTCCACTCTCATCCTCATCCCTGCATATTGTCATGGGTCTCGACAAGGAATCTATGGCCATTAATATATACAGAACCGTCTCAATCAAACTGGAGGCTCTACTCTAATAATTTAAAAAAGGACCTCTAATAAAGAAAAATGCAAATTTTTTAAGAGAATCATCCTATAACTCTCTCCCTCTCCAATCCTAATGAGTTCGTCTTGTCCAAAACCTGCGACTTCATTTGTACTTCGATTGACAAAAGCGAATGAGAGGTTATGGGTTGGAGGTGGTGATGGCTACAGACGGCGGTGAAGTTGGAAGAGGAAGAGGAGGGCGTTTGTAGAAAGAAAGAAGACGAAGATGAAAGAGAGAGAAGTTAGGACGGAGGATGGATGAATCAGATAAGACGCATGTGAAGAAAGAGAAAAAAGGACATAAAAAGAGAGAAGTTTTAGTAGGAAAAACCAAGTATGTACCTGTAACTAAATGGAAATTACGAAGTTAACCCTAGTGTTGTATTTCTGTCAAAATATATGAGAATGATTATCATTTCTCTTTTTATTTTGGGTTCCTATGACAAGGAATATTGCGTAGCCTAAGTTGTGGAAAGTATAAACAGAAACGAGTGTACATGGTTAAAATCAAAGATAATAGGTTATGATTTATCAAAATTGTTGTGTTTTTTTAGAATGTCAACAGTGGTGTCTTCGGACGATGACTTCTTCGACTTATCTTAGCACACATATTGACTCTAGATAGGTACTTTTTTTAAAAAGAAAAAAACGCTAGAAAGTATTTTGTGTGATATTTACATGTTGCTATTTTAAAATATTGAATTTGACATTCAAATAATTTATAATGTCTGAACAAATACAAAATAGCCATGACTTAATGGAAACCACTTAATTTAATAATATGTGGTAATATAATATAATACAATATTCAACATTGGGATAAACAAAGAAATACAACCCCCACCCCACCTCAAAAAAAAAAATGGTAATACAATACTCAACATTTGATCAATATAAAACCATAATCATCCAATCATCAATCACCGTCTTCGTTAATCTCGTTAAGGATCGCAATTAATGCCACTATGAAAGCGTAATCAACATTGGGATAAACAGTGACTGCGAAATGGTCTTTATCAGTTAAAATACTCTGAATAATGTGCTTTTTGTGCATCTGCAGTAACAACAATATCACAAAAATTGATTTATGATTAGTATATTTTCTTTAGTGATAATTCAATCAAAGTAAAACCTAATATACTCTTGTATATCCTAGATGCTTTTTAATTACCTGTGCAACAATGTTGTTAGTATCACTAGCATAAATAATGCAAGATCGTTCCAACCAACTAACTTTGACTTTAAAGTCACAAATATCTTATTTGGTATTACCAGCTAGAAACAAATCTAATTTGGTCTTCAACTGCAATAGAGATGATTTTCTCAATGTAAATATAAGATCTTTAGAATTTGTGCTTTCTCCTCTAAAAGCTTCCCACCGATCATGCATAGTCACTATCTGCACCAATAATACAACTTAGTTGAATCATTAAACAACACTTTATTGGGATATATGAAGTATAATGGATAATGAATTTCTAACAATAAACATTACTCTAACATTTATGTTTTTACTTTTTTTTTTGTTTCAATTAACCAATTATTGAAATTCACACATTAAGACTCCATTGAGCAAAACAATTTTTTAAGTTTACCGTGAATAACTTATATATGAGCTCTAAGAAAAATAGATCAGATTTCTCTTTGAAAAGATTTCTTAAATTATTCATCAACTAAATTATATAAGTGCATAATTTTTAACTTACAAACCTATATGGTAGAGAGTTTCAAGTTACAAAATATAATTTTATAACACAAACAATTTTTCATATTAAATATTATTTAAATGTAATAAAGCTATATCTTATCTAAAAATAAAGTGCAACATACAATTACGCGAGTCCACACTCGGATGTCCTACTAATTATTTTTTTTAAAAAATAAAATATTGTATATATAAAAAAATCATCACAAAATTAAAATGTTGAGCATTAAAATAAAAATCTGAAAGCAAATTAGTTTCTTAATAAAGTTGAAAGTACCTTGCGACGTAGGGTGGTTATGGGGTTACTAGCAGCATCAACCAAGACACGGCGGTCACGGAGGGTTAACAGAGAACCTTACTTTGAACACGACGTTGCCATTGAGATCTTTAACGGTGAAGTTGTCTGCCATGGTCATTACCTTTTTCACGGCTGCCAAATCCACCGGATACGGAGCACAATATTGAGAGCCGAATATGGTGGTGGTGGGTGCCGACATCGGTGGTTGATAAGGGTAAGCCATGAATGATGATGATAGCTTTTTAAAATTGTCTTTTTGATGAGAAATGAGTCTTGTTTTGTTCTTTTTGGTAAATGTATGTGAAAATGAATAATGGGATTGAGAATGAATCTTTCTTATATAGTTATGGTTTGATTATTTTTAGCATGAGTAAAAATAAGTTACAGAACATGAAGAAGATTACCAGGGAGGTGCTTTGATGTAAATTAGCTGTGTATATATTATTGTTCATATTTCTTATGGGTTAAGATTTTTTTGACATATCTTATTTCGTAAGATATTGTCTTTTTTTGGTTAATAGTTTTTGGGCGTGTGTATAAAATAAAACTAGCACATGTTGATGATGATCAGAAGAAACAGAAACGGGTGACAAGTTATGATTAACTAGACTTGTTCGCTCCCTAATAAAAAAACTAGACTTATTTGGCACATTGTTATCTAGTCACACTTTGTCGTTGGATTCTATAAATAATAAAATGGCTTAATTGCAGTTTTAACCCCCTAACTTTTTCAAAGTTGCGATTTGGCCTCCTAAGAAAAAAAACTACAAAACAGCCCCCCTAAGTTTTGCAACTGTAACAGTTTTGGCCCCCAAGACTGATATTGACTCAGTCTACGCTGAGGTGGCACCCTAAGTGAGGTGCCACGTGTTATTATTATTATTATTTTTGCCTTGGGAGGCCAAAACTGCTACAGTTGCAAAACTTAGGGGGTTGTTTTGTAGTTTTTTTTTCTTAAGGGGTCGCAACTTTGAGAAAGTTAGGGGGCTAAAACTGCAATTAAGCCTATATATAAAGTTCTTGAAAAAAATAAAAAAAATTTGGGTTGTTGTGATGAATGTAGGAATATGATTGATGAAGATGAAGAAAAGGAAAAAAATTAGGTGGTAGTGGTACATCGTAAGATAAAATACATCTGCGTAATTCAATGATTATCCTTTAAAAAAAAGATTAAACGGTTTAAATTAAAATAATTAATAGGATCTATGGTGGACCACTCTTAAAGTTGGTCAACCATAGACGTTTGGGGTTAAACTTAACAACTAGGGATTTATTTGGCAAACAGGGAACAAAGTGAGGGACCAAAATGTGAGTTTTATTAATTGTGGGACTAAAATGAAAACTTGAAATTATTTAGGGGACCAATGGATCAAATAAGCCAATAATAAAAGATCAATTATGGTTGAATAATATAATGTTCTCTTTATTTGATATAAATGAGAATTCTTAGGACAAGTATGACAAATATATTGTTTGCAATGAGAGTGTTTATGTCTTCTAAACTTTTCTACTAATAGTAAATCTATAATTATTTATTTAAAATGTTTTGTTGTTTTTTAATTAATTTCATAAAGAGAAAATTATTGTTTCATTTTTATAATTAAATCTCTTTTTATTTTTCTTTTTCAGGTACATCGGGACACTAACTTTGAAATTTTAATTAATTTCAAACTTTTAGTGAATACTAAAAATCACTACTACTACCCAAGACTTTTCATTCCTGTGCCGTTTAACATGGGAAAGGGTAGTTTTTTCCACCATGGAAAAGCTTTTTCTGACTATTAGATCAAGTAAAGGACACATCTTTATCATGGTCTCTCAGTATTAAATCTAACCATTCATCTTTCCTCCTTGCCCCCCTCACCGGATATGTTCTAAACCTCTGTTTCTGCCGCCGCCCTCCATCTTTCGATTCCAACTATAAGAACACTCCTTCTTCTGATTCCAAATGCACACAAGGTTCTTTCTTCTCCCTCTCACCATCATCATTTCCGATGTTCTCCCTCTTCCTCTCGACGGCGCCACCCTACTCCCATGGTCCACCGGAGGCTCTTCCTCAAAACAAAAACAAAAACCAGGAACAACACAATCTCAAATCAATCTTTCAACATCTAGATCCAACTCTGGAATTAAAAAAAAAAAAATCAGAAAATCAGTATTTCTTTGGGTGTTGATCTTGACCCATAAACAAAACAATGATGAACAAATTATCAAAAGGATGATTTTTATTAAAGCATAATCCAGAATCAAATTCTTAAAAGTTTGTAAATGTATCAACTTTAATTTTAATTAGTTATTATGTGTTCCCCATGTTAGCATCAATCTTTCAATTGGTAGCTGAGAAGAGATTTGGTAACTAGGAACACAAACCAGAAATAGAAAACAACACACATGTTTTGAACAAATGGTTATGGGTTTAAAAAATATTGAGGTTTCAAGGAATGAATAATTCTGATTGGGTTAACAAGTTGTTGATGTTGATGTTTTATGAGTTTGTCATGTTCATGTTGATGATGGCCGCGTGAGAACATAGAGCATGGAAGCAAATGCTTTTGTTTGGTGGTGGTGGTGGGTGAGTGGGGACATGGAAGAGAGAGGGGTGGAATATGATTTGATTCCCGTGTAAAATTTTAGATCTAGAGGATGAATAAAGTATAGGTAGACCATGATAAACAGGGCGGGTATATGAGTAATATGATTATCAAATATAAAGATAAAAAAAAGTAATTTAAAATAAATGGGACGGGTGCGGGGCGGGTTTGACCATCCCCCGACCCCGGCCCTGCCCCCCATCAAAGAAACTAGTTTTCTCCGCACCCGCATCCACACTCAGTTAAATCAATTTTTTCCCTGTTAAATACGGGGCGGGGGCGGCCGCCGGCCGAGTGTGGGCCATGCCTATTAACACGCTTATTTGAAAATCCATTTTTATTTTTTGGTGGTTGGCATATATATGATCAAATGGAATAATTTTAAGGTTTAGTTGGCGGCGGTAGAATGTTCAAACAATGGACATTGTTAATTTGGTTTGCTAATTGCTACTGTGTTGACAATATGAAATGCAAGGAATTCAATTATGTTGTTATGTAATAAGAAATATAACATATATATAACCCAAAGTCATTTGATAAAAAAAAAAAACCAAAATCGTGGAAAATATAAAAGTAAATGAGTGGAAATGGTTGAAGTCAAAGATAAAAGTTTTGATTTTTCACATCAGTGATGCCTTTATCGGATGACTTTATTGACTAATATTTACATAACTTCTAGTAGAATGATATCTAGACACTTCTAATTTCTTAACATTCATTCTACATCCTATATTTCTATTCATATCACATGATCAATAATATCACATTAATCATATCATTCATTCTATTTTTTTCTCTTGCAAGTGTCTACTTGGTGTATGGGTGGATATACACAAAATATTTTCTATCTATACTTTTTGGAAAAGGAAAAACTCGATAGAGAATTTTGTGCGATATTTACATATGTTATTCAGGTAATTTATAATGTCCGAACAAACAACAAATTATCTGATACTTCAACCTATAATATGCAAACCCCTTAATTTTATAATACATGGTAATACTCGTTTGTTAAAAATAAAATAGTATTTGAGGAATATAAAACACTAATCCTCTAATAAACAACATCCTTGTCATCGCGGTTAATCTCGTCAAGAATCACGATTAATGCCACTATGAAAGTGTAGTCAACATTGGGATAGACTGTGACCATGAAGTTATCTTTACCAATTAAAATACTCTGAACGGTGTACTTTTTGTGCATCTGTAATAACAATAATACAAAAAATTGATTTGTAATTAGTATATATAATTAAGTGATAATTTAATAAAAGTAATTTAATTAAAACATATCATTACCTGGGCAACAATGTTGTTAGATTCACCGGCATAAACAATGCAAGATCGATCGAACCAACTACCTTTAACTTTAAAGTCACAAACATTTTCTTTTTTGTTACTAGCTAGAAACACATCTAATTTGGTCTTAAATTGGATTAGGGATGATCTCTTCAATGTAAATATAAGATCTTTAGCATGTGTGCTTTCACCCCTATAAGCTTCCCACCGATCGTGCATAGTCATTATCTACACCAAAAATATAATCGAAATCATTAAACAACACTTTTTTTCTTCTTCTAAGAAACAAAATTTAAAAAACATTATATAGGACTATAGGTGTATAATCTAATGGATATTAAATTTTTAGCAATTAACGAACAACACGTCTAACATAGTATTTTTGGTCTCAACAAGTCCATCCATTAAGTTCACACATTAAAATTTTGTTTGGCGAGGTTAATATTTTAGCTTATAATCTATATGTTAATATGATTAAAATAGATTTGTTTGATAACAATTTTTTCTCAAGAGTTTATACTTTTTTTTCTACTAATTTATAGTGTTTTTTTCTGCGAATTCAAGTAACATTAATATTTGAGCTAACATTTTATAATATTTTATGTCAAATTTTCCATTATTTTTAAAAGTGATGAAAAATGCAAGAATTGCCATTTAAACAATAAAAATGACCAAAGGGGGAAAGCAGAATGATTAAAGTAAAAAATCTAAGAGCAGGTTTCTAATAATAATCACTACCGTAAATTCATTTTTACTGGTATTATTGTTTATTTGTTAAATAGAAGAAACTAAGAGAGAGTAAAGTTGAAGATACCTTGCGACGCAAGGTTGCGATGGGGTAACCAGCGGTATCAACCAAGACACGACGGTCACGAAGTGTTAAGAGAGAACCTTTAACTTTGAACACGATGTTGCCGTTGACATCAGTGACAGCAAAGTTTCCATCTGAAATGGTCATAACCTTCTTCACGACCGCCAAATCCACTGGATATGGAGCACAATATTGCTGTCCGAATATGGCAGTGGGGTGTGCCGGCATAGGCGGTGCAGAGGCATATGGCTGTGGTTGATAAGGATAAGCCATAATGATGATGATGATTTTTTTTTTTTGAAAGATAATGATGATGATGATGATGATAGCTCTTGAATTTTGTCTCTGTGATCAAATCGGAGTCTTTGTTTGTTCTTTTTGTTGGTAAATATATGTGAGAATAATTGGATGGATGGTTATGGTTTAAATGTCTTAGTATCTTATATAAATAATAATATGATTGGTTTGTTTTTCGTTGTTGATAATATTTGATTGACTTTCAGGTCAGAAAAGAATATTTGATTGATTTTTTCGGTCAAAAGATATATTTGAATAAAACAAGAAGAAATGATAGCCACCGAAAAAACAATTCAACAAAAGTGTTTAATTTGAAGTTATTCGTATGGCATAAGATACTGTTCTTTATTAAATTTTGGTGCGTACGTATATAAAATTAGTAGCTTTCATGATTTATTATGGGAAAAAGATTAGTGGACAGTAAAAACCCTTTACATAGGGTGATGAAGTGTAGAAGAAATGAAGGTGTACATCTTCGCTATGCATGTGAACGCATATCGTACATAATATAATATCAATGATACAGAAGAAATAGAAATGGTCAACAAGTTTAAACGAAAAAAGAAAATAAAGAAATGGTCTCAAGTAATTTTTTGTTGCTTATGCTTATGAGAGGTTATGTGGTTTCAGGGTCAGTCCTAAGATTTTGTGTCCTGGACGAAACAATAAAATTATGCCTTTTTCATTTTTCTAGCTGCAAAAAATTCATTTATAATCAAAGTTCTCTAAAAATATATTTTCAATAGAATTAATCAAAGCGAATTAAAAAGAAATATATATCCATATAGTACTAACTACTAAGTAAAAATAATAATCTTGGTGCCCTTAAAATAATGGTGCGTTGGGCTGCCGCCTCTTCCGCCCACCCTCAGGGTCACCCCTGTGTGGTTTCAACCGAATTGGTGGTGATTATCTTGGTCTCGTGTATGTTAGTTTCGGGTTGCCGAACGAATTCGTTGTTTGCCGTGGCTGCTACAACATGATCGGCTCATGACGACTTGCAGGTTGAACTGTATGTGGATAGGAGATCCTTATGTAATCAATATGGAGATGTTGTTGAAAATACGCTGCATGTCCTAAGATATTGTCCACTTGTAGTTCGTATATGGTTGAATACAGTTAGTATTAGTCAAAGAGAGAGCTTTTTTGAAGCATATAATTTGCAGCATTGGATTGACTTAAATTTGGACATGGAGCTGAACATGGAGAAACAAGTTGAGTCATGATAGTGAAGGTACGATGCCTCTTAACTCATGGATGGAGATTATGAGGAGGGTTAACTATTACATGGACAGCCAATATAATGATCCTCCGATTGCTAGTAGTAGGATAGTGGCGGAGAATATTTCTTGGAAGCCACCAGATATAGGATGGATCCGTCTCAATACCGATGACATGTCTAAAGGAGGATTTATAGCTGGTTGTGGAGGAGTGTTGCAGGGTGAAAATGAGGAGTGGATTTGCGGTTTCTGAAAGGGATTGGGGAGTTGTGATGCGTATATAGATGAGCCTTGAGGTGTGTTTGAAGGTTTGAAGTTGGTTAGAGTTCGTGGTTTTCATAGAGTGGAGTTTCATGTTGATTCTTGGGTAGTGGCCACTACTCTCTCTTCCTCAAAAGTAGGAACAACAACTGGTTCGAGTTTATTGCAACATATTAGACGATTCTTCGATATGAATTGGAAGGTTCGAATTTGTCATTTGTACATAGAAGCTAATGCTTGTGCCGTTACGCTCGCAAATTTTTCACGTCAATCATCAAAATTCAAATAATCAAAGTTTATGGTGTGAGGTTAACAATGTGCATAGAAATAGTCCTAGCAGCTCTTATTTACACTTGAAGGCAAGCGGGCAACAAGGTTGCACATTTCACTTTGATGTTATATAAGCATTGTCCTACTCATATTAGTTTGTTATTTTTAGCTGATTTAAGAGGTGTTTTTACTCCGTGTCTTGTTAGGATGTAGTTTTATTTTTCTTGGGCTTAAACCCTCTTATTATACAAAATAAAATAATATTGAGAGCTTATATATGCACTTAGTCTTATTTTTTCTATATACAAAACAAAATAAATCAAACACGTCAGGATTCTACTCTATTCCACCTCTTTCATGGAAGACCATCTTCAAATTTTTGCTTAGTTAATTAATCACAGTTAAGCTCGATGAAAACAATTTGCTCTCCTGAAAATAGCTGGTGAAGGGATTATTTGCACACATAAGCTTCATCCTTACCTTATAAAACTGGTAATTCTGTTGTGTTATCTCAATGAATCTGATTGCAACAAAGGTGTTGGAATGTGACACATGATTCTCTTCTATTCATATGGCTTCTAACCACATTATGTAACATAACTCTTCCTCCCATCTTTCGAGTATGTGTTCAATCACATAATGTTTGGGATGAAATTCATGTGTTCTACAAAACAGAAATCAAATAAAAACCTCGCAACCTTCGTGCAGAGATGAAGTCGATCATGAAGGGAGAGAAATCAATTCTTGATTACCTAGCACACAACCGAACAATCACTAACATTCTTGAATCGAATTGATTAGTAATTATATCTTTTGATGATATATTAACACTAAACTAACATATTCATATATCAAAAAAATATATAATCTAAAAACTAATAAATATTTGAAGCATACAATAATTCAAGCAACAACAAATAAAATAAAAACTAACAGCAACTATTTAGAAAATATGAGCACAATGACGCCTCAAGGCATCGGTTGTAGTCCTTTGTGTAAGAATGTGAGAGAGGAAGAGCGAGAGTAATGGATAGAGCTAGACGTGAGGAATACAAGAGGTAAGGGAGGCAAGTAGCAGAGGGGAGGGGTCTCCATGGCCAAAAAAATGGTTTTGTTCACAGATTAGATCGAATGACAACTTCTTTTTTCTTCGCAAATTTACTAGAGGTGGTCAAGACTTTTGAGTTGTTGCATCTTTTTGTTAAGCATGGTAAGTAAGGGAGACTTACATTCTAGTAGATGTGGAAAAGAGGGGACAAAGGTTTGATTTCATCAAGTTTAAGAAGGCACGAAATAAAAAGAGCTACAAAGGAGGCTTCAAGACGTTTGGTAGGGATCGTATAAACTTTAGATTATAATCTCTTGTTTCCAGAAACGAAAGGTGCTGACACAAGAAAAACATCGCATACAGTGTATAGAAGGTAAGGACGTTAATTCCTGTGGTAAATGGAAAAATCGTTCTAGTCAGCATTGTTATGTGGGAATATGATGGATGATACTGGTAAAGAGGTTTATGCAATGAAGGTTTCATGGAACTAGGGGAGGAACCATTTTGGGAGGTGGAAGTCAATGAAGTTAACTTGTCAAAACTTGAAGCAAGTTATGTAGAAATCTTGGAAAATGCTAAGAATATTGAACATGTACATCATGGTTGGTTATCAGACAATCACAGGCCCCCCGAACCCCGACGGGTGGTAATATGATGCTTCTATTCAGTGAAAATGAAAGATTCATTAAGGATTTGATGGTTTCAGTCATTAAATGGTGAATAATGTGATGATTATTCTATTGCAGCAACTGTGCTTAAATTTACATAATAGCATACAATCATGGTCCTATAATTGAGCTAACTGCAATCTGCAATAATAATAGAAATAATTGTACAATGTCTATAAACCGGATGAAACGATGATATTGACTATCTGTTATTAACAAGGCGGACAATGACAGTCGTGTCATTATGAGCTGAGATTCCTTTCTTTAACCTGTTTCAAATGCAAAATGGTGGGAGAGGTGGTTTAGATGATTTCATATCATAATGATATAGTTATAGTGTTATCATGGTCTGGTCCGACCAATGTTTAAGGACGAGGTATGGTTAGGTATACCTCGTCCTAATCTGTATCTTACTCAGTCCTAATTGCTAGCTCTATTACATTCATGAGCATACCTTTGTACAGAAACATTCGAGTAAAACCTGTTGCAGTTATTTAGTTCTTAATATTGTAATAAAATATGACTGGATGAGTCAGGTTTTTAGTTCGGATAAATGGCATACTTCAGAATTCAAGCATATTATTAACACGTATTCTTTGAATGCAACATTTGTGAGAACTTGGCAATCCATGTTTGGGTGGCTAGCTTATCTGATACTCTGCTAAACAATAGCACTGATCATATGGAACAATTTTTAGGTCAATGATGTCTTTCTGCGATGGCTTGTTCGACTAATCTTTGCACAACTTGTCTCTACACAAGTACTTTTTCAAAAAAGAAAAAACAGAGTATTTTGTGTGACATTTACATATGTTGTTAACTTAGAATAAGGAGTTTGGTATTCGGATAATTTAAAATGTCTGAACAAACACAAAAAAGCCATGACAATTCAATATAATATGCAAACCACTAAATTTAATAATACATGGTAACATATTACTTAATATTTGATGAATATAAAACCATAAACCTCTAATCATCAATCTTTTTCATCTTCGTTAGTCTCATCAAGAATCACGATTAATGCCACTATGAAAGCATAATCAACATTGAAAAATGGTCTTTATCCATTAAAATACTCATAACAGTGTGCTTTTTGTGCATCTGCAATAACAACAATGCCACGAAAATTGATTTGTGCTTAGTATATACTTATAATCCAATCAAAGTAATTAATTAAAACCAAATATAAGAGGAGTTTTAATTACCTGTGCAACAATGTTGTTAGATTCACCTGCATAAACAGTGCAAGATCGTTCCAACCAACTACCTCTGACTTTAAAATCACAAACATCTTCTTTGGTATTACCAGCTAGAAACACATCTAATTTGGTCTTCATCTGGATTAGGGATGATCTCTTCAATGTAAATATTAGATCTTTAGAATCTGTGCTTTCACCCCTATAAGCTTCCCACCGATCATGCATAGTCACTATCTACACCACAAAATCACGAAATTTGGTACTATATTAGATGAAAACATACAGTTGTTGTAATTTATTTTTCACAAACTCTCATATTGAGTTTACCCTGACACAAACGAATGAAGCAACTTATACATGCTAGAGAGATCACATTCTTAACTGATGTACATACTTTTGTTGATGTACCACAATGTATTATTGAACTAAAATCTAATGAAATGTTGTAAGCTTTGTTTCCCTCAAAAAACAAAATGTTGATCATTGTTTTATTTTATTTTGGTAAAGTCAGGCCATTATTTTGTGTAGCAGATAGACGAAATAATAATAATAATAATAATAATAATAATAATAATAATAATAATAATTGAAAAATTGATCGGAGATTCAAACTCAAGTCATCACCTCCGATATAACAATTTCAGTATTTTTGCCGGTTGATTTAAAAAATAAAAATGATAAAAAATGGGGGAAAGCATTACTGTTAAATGGAAGAAAATTCGAACGAGATCGAATAAAGTTAAACGTACCTTGCGACGGAGGGTGGTGATGGGGTTACCAGCACCATCAAGCAAGACACGACGATCACGGAGGGTTAAGAGAGAACCTTTAACTTTGAACATGATGTTTCCATTGACATCAGTGACCGCGAAGTTTCCATCTGAAATGGTCATAACCTTTTTCACGATGGCAAGATCCACCGGATAAGGAGCACAGTATTGAGGACCGAATACGGCGGCGGTGGGGAGTGGCGGCATTGGTGCAGAGGCAGATGGCTGTGCTGGATAAGGATAAGCCATGTTGACAATGATGATGATGATGATGATAGGTTTTCAAAAATGTATCTGTGATCAGACCAGAAACTTGTTAAGATTATATGTGAAAATGAATAATGGGATTGAGAATTAATCTTTCTTATATAATAATTAATAATTTGATGATTTGACTGATTGTAGGGAAGAAGAAGAAGAAGATCACCATGAAGGTGCTTTGACGAACGTATGGTTTAAGATTTTGACCTTTTTTTTTTTGCGCGTGTGAATGAAATGAAACTAGTGGCTTATGATGAACGCGTAGGGTACCCAACACTGATTGAAATCTCACGTGAGAAGCCAACTAATGGTAAGGGTATTATGAACAAACCTCCGACCAGTAACACACCCCTGCATTCCTACGGATCACATTACATTGTGGTAATTATATAAAAAATATATATTAATAATACTGTAAAATGTTTAAAAATATTAAATCAAATTATCAACACTAATGATGCAGAACGGAAGTAAGGGTTAGCAAGCGTTAAACCTAAAAGATAAACAGACAGGTTATAAACTGGCTATGATGGAGTTGCTACATACTGATCGATTCCATGTTGAAGGAGAGAGGCATGGAATCTGGAAGGTGAATACCCCTCATAAAGCTCGTAATTTGTTGTGGAGGATTTGTAGAGAGTGTATTTCAACGCGTCTCCGATTACAATCACGACTTGTACAATGTGAGATGACGCCCCTGGTATGATACAACCGTTGAGGATGATTGACATGCTTTTGTGAATTGTGCGGTGGCGCGTGAGAGTTGGTATTGGACAGGGCTTTTGACAGTGCTGCAACCGCAAGTTGGAACTGTGAGCAGTTTGGTAGATTTTGTTTTCGATATATGTCGCTCAGAAAGTCGAGACATTGCTGGTCGGGTGGCTTTACTTCTTTGGCAAATTTGGGCTGCACGTAATGATGTCATTTGGAATGACGCTCATCATACTACAATGAGCATTGGGAGGACAGCACTAGATGCACGGAAACAATGGCAAGAGGTTCATAAACAACCCTCACCACCGGTTATGCAACACGGGCAGAATAGAGTGCAAGGTAACAGCTCAGTTTGGGATAAACTGAGAGAGACGTGGTTGAAATGCAATGTGGATGCCGCATTCCATAACCGTAACCATATTACATGTGTTGTGCTAGAGACTCCCACAAACAATTTATTCGGGCTCAAACGAAATGACAGCGGGCAAATATGACAGTATTGGAGGGGGAGGCAGTAGCCTTACTCGAGGTCATTCAGTTTGCTGATGTGAATAGATGGAACCGTGTTGTCTTCGAGTCTGACTCATATACTCTAGTGCAAGCTTTATCGTCTTCAACCCATGGTGATTCGGAATTCTATGCTATTGTTTCTAGTATTATTTATCAGTTATTTGTACATCCAACTTTGAGGTGGAGTTTGTTAGGAGACAAGGGAACATGGTTGCTCATACTATAGCTAGGGCGACCTGTTCTTGGACTAGTCACCATATTTTTTATTCTTATCCTTCTTGTATTTAACATTGGTTGATTAATGATAATAGTTAACTTTGCTTCGGTAAAAAAAAACAGACAGGTTGCAAGCGGCAAACCTATCAAATAAGGGTTTCCGGAGTCCACTAGAATTGAGAGAAAAGTCTCGAATATTTTTTATTTAATGAAAAGTGTCTCTTATGCTGCTGCATAAGTTATGTTTAAATACTAAAAGAAATAACAAACCTGTATGGGCCGAAAAATAACAAATCAAAATAAAATAGAAAATTCTAGAATATGCAAAAATATTAAAAGGCGGTTTCGGGCCTTCAGACGAACTCAAAATGTCTAAAATAACCCCTACATCATGGCCAAGCCGTGAGTTTTGCTCGTGAGGTCCGGGGCTTTACGAAAAGGTATAGTTCAGGTCATTCCGACACCGGATGCAAAATCTTCATCATTCCAAGTGAACATTTCTTGCGCGACACTTGGTCTTCAATCTGTGCCGCCAGTTTGTCTACATCAACTAATGTAACGTTTTCATTAAATATTTTATTCATTGATATACAAAAATCCGCAAAATATTTTCTCCGTGCCCGTTACGGATTTTATGTGCTTATTTATGCAGAATCAATTTTGTATGTGCTTGTATATGTGGAAACAAATTTTTGCTTGTATATGCGGAAACAAATTTTTATGTGCCGATATGACAAAGTCCATATGATAAATATTTTGAAAACTCATGACTATTTTCAAAATATTGACATTAATGTAGTATTTCTATTGATTTTTTTCTTCTTGTATATGCAAAACACAGTTAGCTATTTACACCTTACCTGTTTCGGATTTTACGTGTTTATATCTATGGAAACAGATTTTTATGTATTGATGTGAGAAAGTTGATGTGATAAAAAATTTAAAATTCATAAATATATGCATAACATCGTTAAATATTTGCATAACACTCGTTACAAATTTTATGTGCTTATATACAGGGAAACACATTTTTATGTACAAATCTGAGAAAATCTATATGATAAAATTTGAAAACTCGTGAATATTTTTAAAATATCTCAACATTAATGTAGTGTTTTTATTAAATATCTTATTTATTTTATATGCAAAATTAAATATTTGCACCATATTCTTTGTGGATTTTAATGTGCTTATATATGTGTTTTGTCAAAAAAAAATGTGCTTATATTTGCATAAGCAAATTTTAATGTACCCATGTGAGAAAGTTGATACGATAATATTTTAAAAACTAATCACTATTTTTAAAATATCAACATTAAGATTTTGTTTGATCAAATTGTCAACAAAATAACTTTCGTGTACATTTTTTGTTTGTTGAAATTGACATATATATTTTTTAATTATTATTATTTAAATTAAACTAAGAAAACTAAGTTATCATGATCAACAAAACTAATTGTGTATACCATGTTTAAAAAAAAAACTAATTGTGTATACTTTTTTTTTTTTTAAAAATTTTTTTTTTTTAATTATTTTAAAAAAAAAAATTTTTTTTTATATTTTTTTTTTTTTTAAGAAGTGTATACTTTGTTAAATTGCTCTCACTTTAAAACTCAATCTTTATTTCAGAAATTTAGCGAACCGTAACAGCAATATGTGAGTCTGAAAACCTCCTAGAAAAATTGTGAGTTTGTTAAGAATTTGTCTAAAATTTCTCCACTGATCCATCTGTAATATAAGGGTAGATATGTGAAAATTTGCAAAATAACCATATACTCTTCTAAATTAGTATATGTCCTTAAGTGATAATCCAATCAAAGTAAAACCTTACATACTCTTGTATGCACTAGATGCTTTTTAATTACCTGTGCAACAATATTGTTAGTATCACCAGCATAAACAATACAAGATCGTCCAAACCAACTACCTTTGACTTTAAAATTACAAACATTTTCTTTGGTATTACCAGCTAGAAACACGTGTAGTTTGGTCTTCAACTGCAATCGCGATGATTTTCTCAATGTAAATATAAGATCTTTAGAATTTGTGCTTTCTCCTCTGTAAGCTTCCCACCGATCATGCATAGTCACTATTTACGCCAATAGTACAACTTAATGAATCATTAACAACACTTTATTGAGATATATGAAGTATAATGGATAATGATTTTTTAACTATAAACATTACTCTAACATTTATGTTTTTACTTTTTTTTGGTTTCAGTCAACCAATTATTGAAATTCACACACTAAGACTCCATTAAGCAAAACAAATTTTTAAGTTTATAGTGAATAACTTATATAAAAGCTCTGGTTTTGGTCAACCAATTATTGAAATTCACACACTAAGACTCCATTGAGCAAAACAATTTTTTGAGTTTACGGTGAATAACTTATATATGAGCTCTGAGTAAACTAGATCATATTTCTCTTTGAAAAGATTTCTAAAGAGTTTCAAGTTACAAAATATATAATTTTATAACACATACAATTTTTCATATTAAATATTATTTAAATGTAATAAAGCTACGTCTTATCTAAATATAAAGTGCAATGCGCAACTACGTGAGTCCACACTCGGATGTCCTACTAGTTATTTTAAAAAAAAAATCAAATATCGTATATATAAAAAAATTCATCACAAAATGAAAATATTGAGCATTAAAATAAAAATCTGAAAGCAAATTAGTTTCTTAATAAATTTGAAAGTATCTTGCGACGTAGGGTCCGTTTGGTTCGAGAATTAGGAGGGGAGGGGAGGGGAGGGAAGGGGAGGAATTTTAACGGAGGGGAGGGGAGGGGAGATATTTTAATTAAAAACGTGTTTGGTTCACAAGGGGAGGGGGAGGAATTTTAAAATTATTTTACTGTTTTACCCTTAAACTTAATTAAATAAAGAAACTACTTGATTTTATAATTTCAGAGACCAACCAATGACAAACACACATCTAAGCTGTTTATTTTATCTTAAACTGGCTCATATATTTTCCACAACACGACATGAATCGGTGAATTAACATTAAAAAAAAAAGATCAACAAGCAATAATAAGTTGAATTAAAATAAGATAATAATAATAATAAGGTCGTTGACATCAACAAAGGAGTAGTAGAAGTGGTTTTAGATGTAACAAATAAGAGTTATAGATAATATAATAATAAAAGCTGTTACAAAAAAAATATAACAAAATAATAATAATAATTGTTATAAGAATAAGATAACCTAATAATAATAAATAATAATAAAAGTTGTTACAAGGTTAATATTGAGATTTGAAATTAATTTAAAGATAATTATGACAATGCAATCAAATTTTAAAAAGATTTGCTCCCCTCCCCTTCTAAAAATTGAACCAAACACTTCAAATTAAAAATCTCCCCTCCCCGCCCCTCCCCTCCAAAACTCTCGAACCAAACGGACCCTAAGGGCACAAGTTAATATTTCCCTAAAATAATTTAGATATACACAACAATGAAAAAAAGTAAGTGATATAGTATAAATTAGTCACATAATTCAATATCAATAAATCAATTTATCTTAAAAATAAACATTTGTGTGAGTTTGTCCAAACCTTTTACATTTAGTTTGTCCCTAGATAAGTATTACTCCTTGGTTTCATTTTACATGAGTACTTTTTCCTATTTTTTTCCTCACTTCTCACCCAGATCAAGGCAAAACAAATAAGTTAATTTAAATTTGATTTTTTTTTTAAAAAAATCACAAATAAAATAGGAAGGGATAGTTATGTTGTTTTTTTTTGCATTATAATTTATTTCATTTATTTATATTTAGTTCAATTATCCACAAATGTGAAACTTAGTCATTTTTTACAAGGTGAAACTTAGACATTATGCATTGCTGTTGCCTAATATATAACATTAAGATAGTAACATTTTGAGTTAAAAAATAAAAGAGATTAACATTTTGAATACACTAATATAAATTGGGTAAAGCTGAATTATTTTTCTGAAAGCATCTGAATTATTTTTCTGAAAGCATAATTTTCATGTATATTTTCATGCAAATTGTTATATTATGATAAAAATATTTTAAAACTTTTCATTTCTCAATTTTAATAAAAGAAATTTTCTACAGTTACGTTCCTTACGATGTAGTTACGTTTCAGTTTTGCTAAAAATAACAAAAGAAATGTGTGTATTTTTTTATTTTATTTTTTTTAGGAAAGAAATTCATTGCATTTCATTAGATAATAAGTCATTAATAGTTGATACATGACTGGACATCCATAAACAACTAACAGCTAGTATTTAATGGGGTTATATCTGTTTATTCATGAGCAACTTCATTTGCATGCCTCCGGCTAAACGCAACCAGAGTTATGAAAAAAAATTGCTAAAGACTTGCCAACCTACAATGATGAATGATACTACCAAACCCAGTATTGTGTTTGCTTCCACCATTGAAAGCATACCGCTATTTTAAAATCAAGTGAGAAATCTATACCATCAAAACCCAACTCAGCGACCCACTGCAACACTTAAGAAAGACTCATTGCTTCACCTAACTCGACCGAACATAATGGAGAGAACCATGTTGTTCTCGCAAGGACAAAACTACCATCAGAACCATGAATGCACATTCCTATACCAACTTTTTTATGATCAGATGAGGAGAGGCATCAACATTGCATTCATATCTATCTGGTGCGGGTCTCTGCCATGTATGAGTGCGTGCACGACTTTATCTTAGTAGAGGCTACTCTTCCATTGCCCAATCATTTTTTTTTCATCTCCTACACGAGCTTCCAATCTTCTAGCATATGCACAACATGTTCAACTACTTGGGCGTTTGTTTCATGGACATGCTGTCGCAATTTAAAATTTCTGCGCTTCTAGAGATTTCAAAGGATCGTTGCAAAAAGGGGGAATTGTGTTGGTTGGAGCTTTTGCATAATATAAAAAAAACCACAACAGCTGACTCATCATACAAACTCAAAGTGTGCTCTATAACATTCCATAAACTAGTGTCACACCACACCTAAGTTGCCCGGAAACACACAAACAATGCATGCATAAAATCATCATCATCTTCATTGAAAATAACACACTCAGTGGGACAAGTAACTCTTCTACGTAACAAGGCACACTCACCCTTCAAACAAGATTTTTTACCTTCGGGGGAGCTTTATTGTTTCATATCGAGTTCCAATGATTCAGATATCTTAAGTGATGCGTGTCCTATATATTTTAAGTGCAAATTCGATAAGCGCTATGGAAAAAGAGAAGTATTGCGAATTGAAAGTGTGGTATGCAGATAAAAAAGGTAATGAACTAGCTGCTTTTTCCAAGTCTTTGTTGTCTGATCAAATTAACACAAACTGAACGAAATTGCGCATTTTCTGTCTGAGACGTCGTGAAAGACTCTCCATTAAGTAGCCAAAGGTGCCCCATCAAAGGAATCCTTGCTCATGTACCAATACACCACCTAGCCCCATGTTGAATTCCATTCTTTGCATTAAAAATGCTACACCAAACGTAACTCAGATTTGTGCCAATGTTTGATCCAAAAAAGTCGGTATTTGTGAAATACCTAGCTTTAAACAGTCACGCCACAAGGCTATCAACATCAATTTATATTTTCCACTCTTGCTTACCAAACATAGCAGCGTTGACAGATGCTAAGCCCTTAAAACTCATTCCTCCATGAATTTTTTGAATAGATAATTTATCTCAAGATATCCACCTCATGCCCTGGTTAGTTGCTCCACCGTTGCCCCACCATAATGCATTCATTATTTTTTCTAGGGTTAATACCACTTTTAGTCCTTGTAATATTAGCGAATTCCGATTTTGGTCATTGTAAAAAAAAGTTTAGATTCCATCTCTATCATTTCAGATTCTTCCACTTTTGATCCCTCATTAAAACATGTCAGCAGAATCTTGTGACATGTCATGCTGACTGTGTAATATTTTTCTTTTATCATTTAATTTAAGGGAAATTACACTAACCTCCCCCGAGGTTTCCCTAAATAACATAGAGATCCCCTCTAATTTTAAACAAGGCAATCACCTCCCTTGAGTTAACACCGTTAGTTATCATTAACAAAAAAACACAAATGACATTTCCTGCTTGTTATGGTATTCTCCTTATGCCAATTCCATCCATGTCTAGCTTTCTTCTTTCTCATGAAATCACCACACCATGTCTAGCTTTCTTTTTTCTCATGAAATCAACACCGATGCCTTGTTCTTTTAGATATATACTTTTATGGCTTTTCTACTATAGCCTGCAACTTTCCTGGCTCATTTACTATTATTGTGACCTTTATATTAAACGTAATAGCTTTACTTCATGTTGTTGGCTATAGTTTCATAAACTAGATTATCACTAATAAGTATCTTGAACTTTACTGATTACCGAGACAAATTACAGTGGTCAAATTATTTATATTTTAGTAGCAATTTACAACAGTGAGACAATGATTTTCGGTATGAATCTCCACTTGAAACAACCATAATTTTATAAAAAAAACGAAACCATATCTCCCCAAAGTCCAAACACAATACTGCCAATAAATTCCCAACTCAAAAGGAGAAATTACTGCGAGATTCATAAATGAATATTAGTTTCTGCCTTCTTGTCCTTCTTCTCTATGGAGAACAACCTTTACTAAGTGGTTCAACAACCTTCACTGAGTGGTTCATTTGTGAGTAGAGTGGTTTTTTTT
>Ga0228711_1001090_pt1 | contig 38353 bp, 19 predicted proteins | sample MedpolnodulmetaG_2_FD_177996 | JGI IMG/M metagenome (GOLD analysis project Ga0228711, IMG submission 177996) | Root nodule microbial communities from Medicago polymorpha collected in Santa Monica, California, United States - brown nodules | ecosystem: Host-associated > Plants > Roots > Nodule...
GGGCGGAATTCCATCGTTTATGTATGTAATGTAATCAAAAACTAAAACAAGCACACAGTCAGAATGAAATGAAGTATTATGTATTTCTGTAACATTATATGTGTATCATACATACATATGCATAACATTTTGTAGGGTTTCACAGAAATTTGATTTTAGTTTTTGATTATGTATAAAATGCTAACTGTATATGTATTGCCGTCTACATACACACTTTTTAGCCTATGTTCTTTGGAGTAATTACATGTTAATTTTACTAGTATATGTGTTTTTGGGTGAAACTGATGTCAAATGAATTTGATATACACATTGTCTCAGAGATACCTCAACATTTCCTGACATTCTATGTTTGTTTGCGTTGATTTTACCAAATACATCAAAATATATTAAAGAGCTCCTTACCTCACTTTCCTAATCAAAGCTGCACAGCAGTTTGCAATATGGCTGTTATTACCATGTTATTCTATTGTTAGTACTAAACAGGTACACCAAGATTCAAAGAATGAATCTACAAAAAGATGAAGGGTATATTTGACGGTCTTAGTCGTCAATAGCATGAATGGATAAGATAGTTAAGAATCATATTAACTTGTAAGTTTTCATTATAGGTAATGTTGGTATTTATTCTGATGATTATGTTTATGTGTTAAGAGATTTGTGGTCTGCATATAAAACAATTATCTGATTATGGACGTAACATTGAATTTTTCGAGAACCATTAAACCTTTCTCGGCCTTTTGGCTAAGATCAAGTGTAGTATCTGTTCTTATCAGTTTAATATCTGATATGTGACCCAATGGGTCACACGATATTAAATTACTTTTTTGAGGGGGAGAGGCCACCTTAGTAGCTTGCTATTGGGCTTCTCGAGTATCGCCTATGCGTTGCACTATTGTATGGGCTGGCGCACCCCACCAATTCAAGTTTAATTTTTTCGTGTGGCTAAAATCAAGTGTAGTATATTCTATTAGTTTAATATCTGATACAAGGTTTTTTTGGCTAAATTACATGATACAAGTTTTTTTTGGCTAAATTACATTTTGACTAATTGAAGTGTTTAATAAAATAGTGATTCAATTAGTTGATACATGTAAAAGGACATAAAAAGACATTCATAATTTATAATCTATTAATTTATTTATTTTATATTTTCTCCACTGAAAAATCGGATAACTTCCGTTTGACGACGACGAGAAGACAGAATCACACCAGCGAAGGTGATGCCGGCGACTGAGAGGGGCGGTGGCTGATCGGAGGAAAAGGGAGGTTGGATTGAGAGAGAAAGACAGAGAAGGGGTGAAAGAAGTCAGGTGAGGAGATGGGTGAAGGAAGAGAGTGAATGGACAAAATTACCCTTAATGTAATTAATTAAAAATGCCACATGGGAGTGTGTAGAAGGGTGTATGCCACATATGGATGTTTGTGTATCATCACTCAAAAAAATCTGATAGTGCTTGGTGTTTGTTCTACACCTATGCCGGAGACAGACCACCTGCCTTTTGTGTGTTTTATTTATTATTATTATTGCTGAAAAATCTCAAATATGCCTTTGGAGAAACTAAAGAATTTCCTTTAACCAAACATTGCATTTGATTTTTCCCTATCTGCCCATCTTACAAACTGAAATAACCTCAGTATGGTTTTTCATATTAACAATATAGATCTAATTCTTGATTTTTACAGACATTTGCTCAATCCACAACTTCACTATCAAACAACTTAAATTGGTTGGCATCAAGAACTAATTTCCTTATGGACGAGAATGCACCCATGATTCCTGCACTGGTAAATGTCACCATGATTGAGATGTTGATCCAATAAGTCAATGATGATTTTGGAGGCTTGTGTGTTTTATTGTATAAAATCATAGGCAGGACAAAATCCAGAGGAATGAAACCAACAGCACCAACCACGCCATTGATGTCTCCAAAAAACGGCAACATAGCTGCTAGAAATCCACAGAAAATCATGTAAAGTGTTCGAAGAATCAGGCGAGGAAGAAGATTTCTTTTGGAAAACATCCCTTGCTTCACATCTGCCGATTTCTTCTCCATTATCTCATAAGCAACTTGAGAATAAACCTATAAATACGATAAGACTAAAATTATTATTGCTTGTTATTTAGCACAGTCCTAAATTGCAACCTGCAAAGACCGTCACATCGTAAAGGCTTTGGAAATTGGAAACCTCTACGACTTATAGCAACCACAATTGTTTGTGGTTGCATTTATCTGCATTTGTCCGCAATATCAAGAATTACAGTATAATTACAAGTTACGTTACAACTGTAACCGCGACCATAGTTAAAACCAATTCAATCCCTTATATTTGTGTTTATGAGCTTACCAGACCGATTGCGAAGAGTTGAAGAAGAACAAAGACAATAGCGAGTCCAAGGACCCAAGTTGGAGCCAAAGAAGGTCCATCATCTGGCATCAAACTCTTCAAAATGTTGGAGTTGGACTTGTTTCCAAATACCCAATACCCAGAAACTGCAGCAGAGTAGAATGTCACTAAAATTACAGCATAACACATAGTAAGGCCTTTTATCATCTTTCCAGTTGCAGGAGGTGCTAGAGTTGCCTACAATTAATACATAATGACATGGTTAATCTAATTTTAAGAAGCAATATATTTGTCTAGTAACTATTTCAATTTAGAAAGAGGACAAAATGGTTACTTGTATCTCAGGTAATATGCCATTCCCAAAAATTGCTGCAATTATGGAAATGGCAGTGAAGGCACTGAAGACCCTTGAGGATTCCTTAGGTTCCAAGGAATAGTCCCTTGGAGGGGCATTTTTTGATGTACCTACAAAATCAAGTTTAATCGCATGCTGAATGTAGCATAAATGTAATCAAGGGGGTAATGATTTTGTAATATAGTACTAGTCCATACCTGCATGAATACAAGCACCAACTACAAGGAAGGTGTAGCCCAAGCTGAGAAAAAGGGAACACAAGTTGATGTGTCGTAGGGAATGGAAAGTGGGCAGCTGAGACAAAATTATCATGACTACTGTCACCATTGCTATGAAGTCGTACAGTTTCAATGCTCCATGAGGTGCAATATTGGAGTACACGATCTAAAAGAAAATACCAAATAACAAATTGAAATATTAAAACGAACGCCATTTCCTTGAGCCAAGTATTTTAACATTCTAAATCATTGTGCATTAGTAATTTTGTAGCTATAAAATGTGTATATACATTATACATTCATACAGTACTAATTAAGAACAAGAAAAAATTGGGCTCCCATGTTCCATAAAATCTCTGGCCAATAAAAATGACTACTCTGTTCTCAAATCTAGAACCTATAGAAAAAAATTCTTGCCTCTTTTTATAGAATACATTTTTATAATTTTAATTGCATTAACTATTATTTTTACCAACATACTGCTAATTATTTTACCTATTTGTCTATAATCAACAATAAATATTAAATACAAATTGTTATTGAATTTAATAAATAACATTACCAGTTTTTCTTAATTATCTTGATCTAGCATGGACAAGCCAAGTGGTACATTGTACAATACTTTAGAACCATTATATTGTGGAAAGAATACACGAACTTAGCTGAACCTGAGAGTTATCATACATGGTCCAATATGGATCAAATGTGAAAAGTTCCATACATACCATAGTGATAGGGGTCACCTATTTCATACTAGCATTGAATGTGGATGGAATTTAACTTGTCAGCTTCGCAACGACAACCCTCACCCATTTTAATAGTGCATAACATTATGTGTTCGCCAATGTTGAATGAATACCATACGTGTCTACAAGAACAACTTGTTGCTTTCAATCCCTCAAAAAAAGAAAGAAAAAAACTAGTTGCTATCATTTGTGTCACTATCATGGGAAGTGGGGTATTATATTTTTTGGTAAAAATTCTATTTTTCTGATTTCTTGTATATGGTCTCTTGGTTTGAGAATGACGCTATATTAAAGTATGTCAAATGATAGAAAAAGACAAAGAATAGCCCTATTTTACCCTTATATTTTTTTAAAGTCGTGCAATATTAGTAAAGTAAAAATAATTGGAAAGCTAACCTGGAGGCATTGACCAGCAAGCAGGATTGCCCCTACGCCAACGCCAGTATTGATTGCCGTTTGGATAAAGATTACAAAATAGAACATCCAACCCGACCCTGTCATCAATGAAACCAACAAAATTATGAAAATTCATATCGTACAAATCTAGAAATGCGGTTCTGCACGATTGGTCCTTGTTACTAACTTATTACTCATTAAAAATATCACTTGTGTTATGTTATGTGCACACCACCATATCTTGCAATAAAATTTGGATATCATTGAGCAACGGTCCTTACGAGAGACGGAAGAAACACTCATGTGTATCCTTTCGAACGTTTCTTTTTTGCACACCTTGTACATATTGAGACATCGTCGTTATAAGTATAATCTCATTTTGGTTTGTAAAGAAAAAGAAGAGGGGAAAAAAAACAACTCAAAAATCATATAAATATATGGCGTTTGTGTCCAAATTTGTGTGTCAAAAACAATTTATCTTATAAAATATGGTGCATATTTTAATTTTCAGTCATTTTAATATAACATTTTTTAATTAATTAAATGAGATTAAATTACCAAATAATTGTGTATATTATTTTAATATAACATGTAGATGAATGAATCTCCTTCAAAAAAAAATGTAGATGAATGAATCAACTATTAACGCATATCAGATAATGAATGGTGAAATAACAATTATTGATTGATCCTAAAAAAACACAATTATTGATTGAAAGAAGAACAGTTTGACTTTAATTTCAATTTGGACGGTGTTTCTAATTAGGTAAGTAATTATTAATGTTTGAAAATAGCATATCCTGAATATAGAAAATTTAAAATAAAAAAAAAAAGAATTAGAAAAGAAAATGCAAGATGAACACAATGCAAACGTGCCTTAACAAAGAATGGTTGAAATATTGCAAAGTAAAAGATCACATCACCTAAGACATCGGCGGCGAGTTCTCGGAAACGGATATGGCGGCGACCGGCATTTTCGCAATGATCAAGAACTTTAGACATGAGGCAGTAAGAGTAGAAGGTTACAACACCCATAACTGTTAGGCATAACATTCCAATCCCCCACCCTAATCCTCTGAATGCGTACGGCAGCGTTAGTATCGTTGGCCCTACAATCGCCGTTGTTAAATGAAACCCCGCATGCCACCATTCACCTAAATCATATCATATATCTTAGATATATAAATACATGTAGATAGATAGATAGATATTTAATGAATTATTAAAGATGAATTTAAAGAAGAGAAAAATTAAATGTTGAAGAATATAGAAAAATTGCATGCCTTTGGACTGTAGGACGAAAGCAGCTCCGGCGTCTTCTTCATCTTGAGGTTGGTGATTCTGATTCTCCTTAGGTGGGTTTGCCATGGCGTGAGTTTAGCCACACGGACCAAGAGAGAACTTAGGAGAATCAATTTTTCATTATTTGAAAAAGTGTACTATGTCTGTGTGCCTAATTATTATTTGGCCTACAAAATTGCCTAACGCGTGGGTTTGTTTTCTGTTGTCTCTCTGGTTTATTATTTATATCATTCATTTGAGCCGTATCTTTTTTTTTTTCTTCTTCCGGTTACAAGTTGAGCTGTATCTAAAACAAAGAAATGAGCGGGATTTTTTAGTTTTATAAAGAGTGAGCATGATTTTTTATTTCACGCAGAGACTGTTCCAGACAACTAAGTTATCTTTGGTAATGATGCGGAACTATAACAGATTCAGTATTATGGCTAAGCAGTTAGGTGTATACACTCCACCCTTACGATACACGTTTGATCCTTGTGGGCTGTAAGGCAATTTTTATGATAAACTTCTTAAAATTAACAAATTTTAAAAAAAATTGTATAAATGAAAAACGCTGAGAGTTGACCCCAAACATATACACGAATATAAAACTGTCTCTGCCGCTAAATAGAATGTGATATATGCGCAACTTACATAGTATATAATCAATACTTTGAGGACTAACAAAAAAAAAAGTAATAATCAATACTTAGCTGTACTGTGAATCGGCCCCTGCGTGAGCAATTTCCAAATTAGAAGCCATGTGGATAGAAATAAGTATTTATGCGAGGTGAATAAAATTCATTTAAAAAGTTGATCTATTTTATTATAAAAAAAGAAGAGTTGATCTATTTTAATATATAATTTCATACGCATTTAATTAAAGGTAAAGATTACATAAGAGGACTAAACAAAACAAAAAATAATTACATAAGAGATTAAATAGTCAATGAACTGTTTGTGCACACCATATTGGTTGCAAGCGGGACTATTTCAATTAGTTTTTTTTTTTTTATAATAAAGTTAGTAAAAAATTGCTACGCCCACAACTTTTATAAAATTTAATTAGATTGCTTTGTTTTATTCAAAAAAGAAAAATAAATTAGATTTCTTTGTTTTTATTTTTGAACAACGGAGTTCTTCCTGTTTGCATTGCTTTAAAAATAATTCCATTTAAATCATTTGTGAAATATAGTAAGATTATTTTGGGAAAAAAAAAATACCATAATAGTGGTATAAAAGCGATTAGATTAAAACTAGCTTTAAATTGAAAAATTAGAAATCAATTTATTTTAAAAGGGAAATGTTAATGATGAGGGACGTGGCCATAACCTAAGGTCAGAGGTGTTAATCTCTTGAGGGGAGTTTTTTTTTTTTTTTTTTATAATTAATTTTATTTTTTTTAAATTTTTTTTTTTCAAAAAATTTTTTTTTTTTTTATTTTTGAGGGGATTTTTTTTTTTTTTTTTTGATAATTAACTTTAATATTTTTAAACTTTATATATTCAAAAAATTATAGTATGCTCTTTTTTTTAGATAAACCTCATTTTTATTAAACCGAACTGTAGGAAAATGGGGACTAAAGACAAAAACCCATTAAAAACTAACAACCTATATTCTACAATTGTCCTCAATTTACAAACTAATCATGTTATTTCATGTTCAGTCAGCAATTTACAAGCTATCAAATATTTTTAATGTTCACTCAATTTTTTTAATGAGTTATTTTTTTTAAGAGGTTAAAATGAGATATATTACTTTAATGAGTTAATTATAATAGCTTAAGTTAAATTTATTATCGCTGGCACTTTTGCTCAATTGCAAAGTCTAATTTCTCGTAAAAAAAAAAAAAGTTTAATTTCTCCCGTGCTTGATTCCCGTCCATTTTCTGTGAATAACTCTTTTTTTTAGGAAGTGTGAATAACTTTTTAAACTCTGATTTACACCCAAATATATAAAATGGACTCTATGTTTCACGTGCAGTGTGCGTATAATATAAAAATTTGTATGTACTTTCACTATGTGTCTGTGTTATTAAACACCGGACTAGACGCAGTCATTTCGGTTTTATTTATAAGAAATATTTGACTTTTTTGATTTATTCCATAAATAATACATTTGATCTATATTCTAAACAAGATACATTAGTTAAACAATGAATCTAAAATGTCAATTTTTTCTTATAAATAAGACCAAATGGAGTAATATTAGATGTGTTTGACTATGTGTCTGTGGTATTAAATAAAAAAATATTTATACAACTATTTTGTGATAATTTTTTCCTCACAACATATGTTTTTATTTTCTTTCTCTATTGTTTTGATTTTCGTGTCAATAAATATTTTTCTCTGTAAATTTATCGTTGTTCAAAAAGTTGTTAAAGAAATAGTTGTTCAAATAACACATCTCGCTTAAATACTAAACTAGATGTGGTGGGTTGTTGTGAAGGGATTCAAGATTAAGAATATTTCATTTGTCTCATTTTAGTTGTTTCTTTAATATTTTTTCATGTCTCAAAATAATTGTTACTTTATAATTTTAATAAATTTTTTTTTTTTTTTACTATTGTACTCTTATTTATTGAATTTCATCCAACTTAACAACTCCATTAACTACAATTAATAAAAAATTATTTTAGTAAATGATAGACTAATTTTACCATTGAAATTAACACATGTAATTATTTCCTTAAAATCCATGCACGGTCCTTAAACGACTATTAAAATAAGACGGAAACCCCAACCAAGTCCAGACATATATGCTTCCCTCCAACCGATCCGCACACCAGAACATCTGTTTAAATAAGAGTTGATCCTCCTTCTTGTCGGTAGATCAAGAAGTTCACATGTGTCTCTTACTTCATATATACTTCTTCCCTCCTAAATATTTCAAAAAGGATATCCCTAACAAAGTTATGCATGTATTTGAAGTTGATAAGCTCATTACAATGAAATGCATGCTCCCAACAATATCCAAACACGTCTTACGAAGATAGGACATGCGCCAAAAGATATAAGAGGATGATAGATACTCTATAGTGACATATGCTGACCAACCCATCAATAGAGATATCTAAAAGAAAATGTTTCACATGTGTTGTTTGCAAACACCCAAAACTACTTTCTATCTTGTATACATATGTTTAGCCTCCAAAACCTTCATGATATCTTTATTATATGTGGCCACTTTGGCTGACCCAAACACCTTCATAACCGACATGAAGTGTGTCCATCCACTACTAAAAAAACAAAAATTAGTGAGGGATATTTAGTGAGGGAAAACGTGAAATTCCTCTCTAATTCCGTCACTAAATTTTGTGACCAAGGAATTTGTGAGGAATTTCATTTTTTCCGTCACTAATTTCCCTCACTAATTTTGCTTTTTCTAGTAGTGCATCTGAAACTTACGGAGGCTTTGCCAGATGTTAGAGTCCATCTTTGTGTCTTTCTCCTCAAAATAATCTCTTTCATAACCAAACACATCTTCTCCAGAACCGTCCAACACACTATCAAACAACTTGACGAGACTGTCCGCTTCTCTCTATGTAGCTAAACACCCCAAAATGTGATGTTGTTGCAAGAAATTATTCATTTCACTTGCTACTACTTTTATCTTTCCATTATTAACTTTCATTTTTACTCCTTTATTATGATACTTTCGAAGCTTACCGTGATTGTTGGAGAGAGCAAATTTTGTAGGACCAGGATTGACTGAAGTCGACGAGTTGCCGCATTCATATAGTCACGCGTTTGTGGCCATTCGATCATGATCGAACAATCTTGATTTAAGATCAATATTATTGGAATTCAAAAATAGAAATTATATCTGTTACATAAAATCCTGACTGTACGTATCACTTATGACTGCATGTAAATTGTGACCACATTAAATCCATTTCCAATTGCTTATCACGCCACTTGTTTCTTAGAGTATTATTGTTAAATTAGATTAGATAAGCAATTTCAATACTTCAACACTGCTGGTTTAGTTTCCCCGTTTGCTTTTTAGTTTCGAATTTTAACTCAATCAACTATTGTTAGTGGAAATGGCTGATGTACTGATATATTTTCCTCATTTCATGTTGGGTGAGAAGGAAGCTGAGCATGTTTGTAATTACCTTTGTACGAGTTGAGAGGTTTCTTAGCGTGGAGATTATTTGCAATCAATCCTCAGCTTTGTTTTCTTGCTGCTTCTTGCCATCTTAAGTAGAAGGAAGATTAATAATCAAAGCTGAATCCAAATTTGTACGTTCTCAAATTATTACTATTATTTTGTTACTAAGAAAAAATATTAGTACGTAATTTCCCAAATAAATTTAGATTTAAGAAAATATTAGTAAGGCTTGATTTAAATTCACATTCATTGTAAAAGTTTTTAGATTTTCAATTAGTCATAATCACCGAAAACATTTGACTCAACTATAACTATTTTCAGAGTCAAAAACATATAAGTGATTATGATTTGTTGACCATGTAAAAAATTTACACCGACGACTTATGCAATTTAATCTCTGTAATATTTAAAATCAAATATGACATGGATAATAACACATTAAGATTTTATCCAAATCAACATTATCAAATCATCAAATATATTTGCCTATTATCTCGTGTGAAAGAAACCTACATAATAATATAATTATGTTGTCCTTCAAAAAAATATATAATTCTATCGTTAATGAATAGGGTATCAACAAAATTTGAGTCCAGAATAGGGCGGTAAACCCGAAGAAATTCGATGGAATTAGAAATGAGAGACTAAAACCGTGATTCAATTAACATATCAAGAATGACTTAATTGCATGTTTGATCCCTTATCTTTATTTTAGTTTTCAATTTGGTCCCTTATGTTTTGAAAGTTTCAAGTTGGTCCTTTACGTTTTAAAAGTTTCAAATTTGTCCAAAACGCTACTCATATTGGAATAAGTTAGTCCATTCCGCGACATAATATTGAGTTTAATAAAACAAAAAAAATTAAAAATAATGTTTTAAACCTGATTTTCTAAATAAGTTAAGTTTCATCACCCATATTGTCAACCCGAATCTTTAACCGTTATGTGACTGAAGGGACTAACTTATTCCAACGGGAGTAACGTTTTGGACCAACTTGAAACTTTTAAAACATAAGAGACCAACTTGAAACTTTTAAAAGATAAGGGACCAACTTGAAAACTAAAATAAACATAAAGGATCAAACATGCAATTAAGCCTATCAAAAATACATTTAAGTCAAAATTTAATTATTATTTTATATGGATTATTGTATTAGTTGTACAGATTTTAAAGAGCATCTTTCATTATTTCATTACTATATTTTTTTATTTTTTTTTTATCAATTATCATGTTATAAGTACGAATTCTATAAAAAAATGTTATAAGTAAGAAATTTTCTCCACCGAACAATAATGTCTAATCCACATTGAGGAATATGTGGGACACACGAAATAAGATATCTTATTTCAATCAAATTATTTTCATGCGCAAAAGACAAAGATCGAACACATAAACAGTTGCTTAAGTACCGTGAATACTTTAACAATGAAATAGTTTATTGTTTGCCATTACTCTCTATATATAAGGCTATTGAGTTACGTTCACCTAAAAACAGTAAGTTAGCAAGCTTACATCCACTTGATTTTTTTCAGGGGCGGAGCCACCACCCGGCGAGTCCGGGTACTCGTCCGGGCTCAATCGATATTCTTTTTAACCCAATAGCCCATTAACTCACTTAAAAAAAATAAAAATTTGGGCAAACTCAATATTTTCACACGCACACGCACAAGAATTCCTGGCTCTAGCACTATGTCTTTGCCATAGTGAAACCTTTATTGAAATGAATATACCATTTGATGATGTCTCATTGTCTTGTACCATTTGAGAACACATGTGTACAAGGTACGTACCTTATTGAAATGAATGCAATGTATTGTCTTGTACCTTTCTCATTGTCATGTTCATGAAAACTAGCCGAAGTCACACAAATTCCAGTAGCAGAAGAGTTCTCAAACTTTGCTTGGTTTTGGTGGAATGCAATTCTTAATTGGGTACTTAGCTCTTACGGATGAAGTTCGGACCTAAAAAATTGTCTCGATCGAACATTAGATGATTTCTCTCAATAGTCTCGGAATTTACAACCGGATCGAGAACAAAATTGAGCAATTATTATAATATTAAGGTTGGGTGAGAGACACACCAATAATAAATCCGGGTCTTAGACCTAATCCATCCTTTTTAGATAAATTTTTAGTCCTCCCTTGTATTGCTCAAATCTGGAAGATCAGATTCATATGACCCCATGCTCCTACGTATAGTGTAAATAAGCTAAGAGAATGACTTTGAGTGTTGTATTATCTCCTTTGTAAGATCACTAGTTTTAGGTGTGTATTAAGAAAGAGAAATTGTCTCCTTTGTATTTGTATGTATACCTATACCAAGATAGGTACAAAAATTATTCGGTTTCTTCACTTATCAGAAAATCGTATTTTGTTTTTTGAAATGGGTTTTTGTTGTTGTTGCTGAGGCTCTAATTTTTTTTTTTCGTATTTAGGGTCTGTAATGAGTAGATAGATGAAATTTTTGTTGTTTGTGAGTCTCTAATTTGTTGTAATGTGAGATTGCTGAGTTTTCTGATTTGGGTTTCTAAGATTGCAGTTGTTTGGGAATGTTTAACAATTGATTCTTACAGCTTATGCTGTTACTTCTGCTTCATTTCCTGTTACTGCTGCTACTCAGGTTCATATTCACCTGAAAATATTAACACTCACTCATCACTAACTAACCTATAACTCAATGTAACCATTAGTTAGGTATCTTATATTTTATACAGATTTTGATCTATGAATGAAAGTTAATAAAATAATTGTATAAGATTACCATGTTGTCTTGCTTGCAGTTGTGATTATAAGTTGCGCTGCGTTACATATTAGGCAAGGCCCAGTTTGGACAAACAATTCAACTAAGCTCATAAATTAAGCATTTTTCATGTGTTTATGTATAAGCTATTTTTGTAACAAAAGATAAAATAAAGTCAAATTGTCATCATTCAAGTTATAAATTGTTTTCATTAGCTATCTTGTAGAGTTTATTAATGTGTCATGAGTTATTTTAATAAGCTCTTACGAACAATCTTACAAGTGTTTATGTCAATAGATAAGCTCAAATAAACCAAACAAAACCGACCCAAATATGTTAACTTACTTTATAATCTTTCTGTCATAGTGTCTATACTGAATGAGGAAGTTTAAAATATGAATTTTCAACAAAAACAAGTTCAACGAGACGCTTGATTTGGTTATTGTTCATAGTTGTCCCTAACAACTTACATGTGCATTATGGTACTGAACTTATTAGGTGTTTTGTATAAGATATAGCGATGATTTAGAAATAGATTAAACTATCAACATATGCACTCAGGGGAAGAGATCAAATGGTTTTCTTAGTTGTTTGTTTTGCAATTGATTTTACTCTCAACATATGCACTCAGGGGATGATATGACACCATTCATGTAGTCTACCTACCTTCGAAATTGGGGATGGATATGTTGGTTGATCTTTATTAAATTGGTTGAGTGACAATGTTCATGTTTTGGTACTTTAGCTACTTTCAAAATCAGCGTGCACTGTGTGAAATATTTCAAAATTTTCATTCTTCTGGCATCATGTGCTTAAGCAAGTTAATTCCATCAATATTTTTGTAGTGAAATATTGACTGTGCTAAATGTAGGCTATAATCCAAAGCATCTTAATTCTGATGTCAAGTTCTTTACAATTTTAATATATCTCTCTGTTTTATTTGTCTTTGCAACTATCTCAATACGAGTGAGTGATCTAGTAGTAAGAAATTTGGATTCAAAACTTGCTCATGTTATAATATGATTTTGTGTCTGTATAGGAAATATGTCAAATGGAGGGGATGTGTCTGATGAAGTTGATGAAAGTTCAGTCCCAAGTTCAAAAAAAGCAAAGACTTCAGTAGTTTGGGAGTTTTTTGAGAGGTATCTCAATGAAAACGGACAGCCAAGGGCAAGATGCTTAAATTCGATACCGGAGTGAATTTGGCCGAGAAAAAAGTGTTGGCCTTCTTTCACTTTCCACCACCTCATACCGGAGTTAATTTGGCCGAGAAATTACTAAGTCTGTTAAGAGATTGGGGTATCGAGAAAAAGATATTCATCATTACTCTAGATAATGCATCTAACAATGATGTAATGGTGAATATTTTGAAGAGACATCCATCATTTGGACCTTCCCTTATAGTTGATGGGCTATATTTTCATGTACGATGTGGGGCACATGTTTTGAATTTAATTGTGCATGAAGGTATAAAGGCAGTTGATGCTTCCTTGGATAAGATTAGAATGTGTGTGAAGTATATAAGAGGCTCAGAGGCACGAAAGATAAAGTTCACATCATGTTTAGAGCAACTCACATAAGTGACTTCTAAGCAACTCCGTCAAGACATGCCTACTAGGTGGAATTCCACTTATATGATGCTTGAGAGTGCTATCGGTCTAAGGGAAGCATTTACCCTCCTACAAGATATTGATCCTCAGTTTGATAATTTATCGGATGAGGAGTGGATTGAGGCACAAAAAATTGCTGAGGTTTTGAAGCCGTTTTATGATATCACAACTTTGTTCTCGGGTACCGCTTATCCAACTGCCAACCTCTATTTTAGTGGTGTGTGGAGAATTCAAATGAAAATCAAGGAAGTTGCATTTGTTTTTCATAGTGAAAATCAAGATCAAGTATGTTGCATGGCCAAAAGAATGAAGGTTAAATTTGATAAATACTGGACCTCTTACAATGTTATTCTTTCGTTTGTTGTCATCTTAGATCCTAGATTTAAGTTACAATTTGTTGAGTATTGCTATGGGAAGTTTTTTGGCAGCGATGGAGAGAAACTTGCAAATGATATTCTTGATAAGTTGAAAGCTTTTCTTCAAGAATATCTCAAGTCCTCTAATGAGATAAGCGCTTCATCTTCACAAAGGTCGGTTAGAAGTAGCTCAAAAATTCCTTCAAGCGACTTCGCAGATTTTGGTAAATTTCAAAGTAAATTGTGTGGACCGTCCATAAAAGAGTCTGATCTGCAAAGTTATTTGGATGAAGAAAAACTTGACCATAAGAAATATGAAGACTTGGGTATTCTTGAATATTGGAAAGCAAATGAGGGGAAATATCCTGAAGTAGCTATGATGGCACGCGATATTTTGAGCATTCCGATTACGACTGTTGCATCAGAATCATCATTCAGTATAGGTGGACGTATACTCGACAAGTATAGAAGTACTCTTTTGCCTGATAATGTTGAAGCATTATTGTGTACTCATGATTGGCTTTGTGGAACTCCAGGTTAGTTTCTCTGATTGGCTATTTGCAATCTTCGTTGCATCAACACTTTAATCTAACTTAATTCATCTTCTGGTTGAATTCTCATTCTAACTTAATTCATCAACACTTTAATCAATCTTAATTCATCTTCATGATAAATTTGTTTTGAAACAGTAACAATAATGAATTAACCATTATGGAGAACTAAAAGCTTCATTGCATTCCATCCCTTTAATGTTTAGTAATGAAACCTGGATTTGGACAGCCAGTTCTGCTATATACTCTTATTTCTACTACACTTAAGATCAGAATATGTTTCATTCTTGATTATAACTCTAATTGTCATTTGTTCGAGTTCTGAAATATAGTTTTTGTCAAAATCAAATTGTACCATCCTGATTCTATCAAATTCATTGTCAATCCAAATATGCATTAAGGGAGTTTGGGATAGTAGCAATGTAGAATAGGAGTTTATAAGTAGTGGAGTGGAGAGTTTGCATGCTTTGATGCGTTTATTGTTCTGAAAAAAGACTAAGACCCTATTGAGCCCAATTTTTAAATCTGCAGCCCCAAATAATCTAAAACTGCTTTGTTTGGTGATGATTGAAACCACTATGTGTCATGGGTTTCAGTTTTGCTAAATCCCTCCATTATTATAGTACTTTTCAGTTAACCTAGATTTCATTTCCTTGTATGGTGAGTGTTGTTAAATAGCTGCTACTTCACCCTGTTTTCTCAATACATAGTTTTGATAGGTAGGTACTAGGTAGTATGGCTTTCCTTTTTCTGTACAACCAGTGGAATCCTTGTTGCTTTTAATGCCTAGTATCATGAATTTGGTTGTCTTTTATTTGACAGTGGTAAATAAGTGTGTTGTCAAGTGGACGTAGTTGGTTTAGCAGCATAATTATTTGTTTTGATAAAAACATGCTGGAAATTTGATGTTAACAAAGATATGCATGCTATCATTGCTTTGCATTGAGGGTTTGGGTTGATTCAATTATGAGTGATAATTGAGTTGGCATGTCTTGTGTCTTATGACAGGGAATTTGGTTTCTTATGAATTCTGAAATATTTTGTCCCTTATCCCGTATGTTTAATTGTTTTCTACTCCTAGTTCTCTTTTGCACCTGGAATAAATCTTGATGGTCGTGAATTTGTTGAGGACCTTTCAGCCTTCTCTTCTATGAATTGAAGATGTTCAGTTTGAAGATTTCGTTACCATAACTTTAAAGATGTTCAGTTTGAAGATGTCATTACCATAACTTTGAAGATGTTCCAGATTGAAGATGTCATCCATTTTAATGCTTGAAATGTTTGAATTTTATTAGTATTTAGTATTTGAAGATTAAATATTAACTTAAGTTGGGGCTTATGTTGTTTTGGCCTTGTATTGTTGTTTTGATTTGTATGTCATGCGATCAATATTTTATGTTGGTCTATCCTGAAAAAGTTATCTTAAATGCATGCATTCTTTTGAAGTTGTTAAATAAGGAAACAAAACCTGGAAAGGTATAATTTAAAAAATAAACGTAGGAGGGAGGGAAAGAGAGATCGTAATAAGTTGTTTTGTATAAAATAAGTAAAACATAAAATAAGTTGTTTTTGCATAAAATAAGCTGCTTTGTATAAGTTGTTTTTTAAAAAGAAATTGTAATAAGCTGTTTTGTATAAAATAAGTTGTTTTTAATAAGTTGTTTTTTAATAAACAATTGATAATTATAAGTTATTTTTCATAAAAAATTATTCATTTTGGTATTTTATTTTATGAAATTGAAAAAAAAAATATGGATGGATTGGACATCCATCCATTAAAAAACTGAAAATGGATGAATTAGATGGATTTTGTTTTTAATGGATTGGATTAGATTGTTTTAAATAAATTGAGTGGATTGTAAAGGGACCACAAATATTTTTTTATCCATCCATTTACATCCAAATCCATATCTATCCAAACCATCCATTTGTCACCCCTAGTTTTAGGTGTGGGTTAAGAAAGAGAAATTGTCTCCTTTGTATTTGTATGTATACCTATACGATACAAAAATTATTGGGTTAAATATGTTTTTGTTCCCTATAAATATACCAACTTTTCATTTTAGTCTCTATAAAATTTTCCTTCAACTTTTAGTTCCTATAAAATATTTAAGGGTTAAATATGTTTTTGGTCCCTATAAATATACCAATTTTTCGTTTTAATCCCTCCAAAATTTTCCTTCAACTTTTAGTCCCTGTAAAATATTTAATCACTACTTTTGGTCCTTATTTTTAAGTAAATTTTTGTATTTTTTTAATGAAATTGTGCAAAAGTTTATAGAATGTTGTAAAAATAACTCAAAAAAAATTAGATTTTTTTAACAAAACATCAATTAAAAATGAATTTTTTACCGCCAAAAATATAAAAATTCATATTTTGGTAAAAAAATATAATTTTTTTTGGGAAGAGATCCTTATATATATACATTTTTCTGCAAAAATTTTATTTAAAAATATGAATTTTACATGAGTTTACTTTAAAGAAGGGACCAAAAGTGAAGATAAAATTTTTTTGGAGGACTAAAAGTTGAAGAAATTTTTTAGAGAGACTAAAACGAAAAGTTGATATTTATAGGGACTAAAAACATATTTAACTCAATATTCAATCACTACTTTTGGTCCCCATTTTTAAGTTATTTTTTGTATTTTTTAATGAAATTGTGCAGAAATGTGTAGAATAATGTTAAAAAATTTCCCAAAACAAATTAGAATTTTTTAACAAAACAAAAATTAAATATGAATTTTTAAATGTAACAAATATACAAATTCATATTAAATTCATGTTTTGTTAAAAAAATTAATTTTTTTTGGAGAGATTCTCATAATATTATGAATTTTTCTGCAAACTTTTATTAAAAAATATGTATTTTACATACGAGTTTACTTTAATGGAGAAACAAAAAGTGAAAATAGAAAATTTTTAAGAGCATCTCCAATGGGAGGTCCTTACTTAACAAGGACCACTCCCTGTCAAGGACCCTCCATTGGAGGAAGAAAAAATAGTCCCCATTAGGAACATGTAACTATATAAGGACTCTCTCTCCTAGGCAACTAACGGGTCCCACGTTTAAAAGAAATAATAAAACATGTACTATGTAGTCCCGCTTACAGAAGAAGTAATAATTTAATAATTAATATTATGAGGTAATTTATAATTTAATAAATAAATTATTTTTGTTTAATGATGTAAAGTTAGTGGGACCTATTTTAGTACTTTTTATTGGAGTCCTTATTAATGTACTCCTATTGGAGTCCTTGAGTCCTTAATAGGTGCTTTTATTAAAATATTATAAATAGGTGATGTGTAATGTGGGGTCTATTTAATGAGTCTCTCTTAAGGAACTACCATTGTTGATGTTCTAAGTGACTAAAAGTTGAAGAAATTTTTTCGAGGGACTAAAACAAAAAGTTGACATATTTATAGACATAGTTTTAAAACTCGGCTTGGTCATCGACTCGGCAGGGGTACTGAGTCACTGGGTTAATGGTCGAGCCACTGAATCATTGGTTGAACCGCATGAGTGAACCAAATTAAACCAAATAACTCGGTTAGATTATTCGACCTTAAGATTAAATTTTTATAGGTTATCAGATTAAAAAAGATAGAACCTATGACACGACCACTTCAAAACTAAAAAACTCACATGTAGTACTACATGTATAATAGTATTTGAATAATTACAGTTTGTTGATAGGAAATATAAGTTTTGTTTTGCATATCAATTAATATTATATTTAATACTTGTAAAAAAAATATTATATTTAATAAAAATCTGCTATATTACATTTGTTAACACAAACAAGAGGTTAATGCACTGGTTAAGTTTGATTCTTACTACCATCAAATTTTTTAAACTAGGAACTTGTTTTACAAAAATCAAAAGTCAAATCAGTTAAAGTCATGTTAACTTGTGCTCTAATTTAAAATAGAAATTAAAAATAAATTTTATATTGAAAGTATAACTTTTGCAACTTTTAAGATATTGAATGCACATATTCAAAGAAAAACCTTTTACACTTGTCTTCTTAACTTATGTCTCAAGGGCACAAATTAACATTTCCTTAAAGAATTACTATTAGTTGCTATTAATTAATAATAATAATTAATAATATTATTATTAATAATATATTAAACCAGAAATAATGGAGCATTAATACGTGTTAAAAGGATTTAATTAATGACTCTAAAAATAAAACTTAATTAAACCGGTTGGGCTTGAAAATCGTCTGAGTTACCAATTTTAAGCGAGTTTCATCGGTTTGTACCGGTTTAACTATATGACTGATCTGATGTATGAATCGAACCGGAACACCTACCAGTTTCTGGCCGGACCGTTTCGACCGGCCGGTCCAAACAGGTTTTTAAAACTATGTTTATAGGGACTAAAAACATTTAACCCAAAATTATTTTCTCTAGGTATCTAAATAAAAAAAAGGGTATGAAAGTTATTTCACAACATTCTATTTTACATTTTACTTTATCCCAATTATTATTATTTGGATTTTGTTCAATATTTACTATTTATATTTTTGTTTAAAAGGATATGAAACAAAATCAGATAACAGTTGAATCGGAAAGTGGTCTGAAATTAAAACCAATTGTTATTCCTTCAAGAAATTATTACAACTAGAAAATTAAATCAAGCATATGTTCAATACAGATTTGAACATGGCAAAGTCAATCATCATTCATTGGTTTTCTGCTCCACCTTTGCAACAATAGATTTGTTGTATTCCTCCCTTTCCTTCTTGTATGCATCCATTGCTTCAGATGCTTTGCCATTCCACAATTGTTTATCTTCCTCACTCATATCCTATATAAATAAATGGGAACCAAATCAATAATATACAATAAAGTGAAAAATGGTGTTCAATCATAATAATCAAAACAAATATACCTACATAAAAATTAAAAAAAAATCAAAACAATACCTTCCACTTCATTGAAACAAGTGTGTTGAGCATGTTTCCTCCAACTCCTGGACGTTCCTCCAGTATTCTCTTCCTTGCTTCTTTGCTGCATGGAGTTAAATTTTTGTATATGTTAACTTGCACATCATAATGTAATAATAATTTACAATGTTTGCACAAAGTTAAATTGACTTTTACCTGAAAAGAATATATGAGGATGCAGGTCTTTTAGGCCTGTTTGGATCAGAATTATTTTCTTCCTTGTTATGTTTCTTCTTCTGACGATTCAATTTTGTTTCCTTGATCATGTTTTCAGTTTTTTCCTTCTTCTTGAGCAATTGCAAGGCTTCATGTTTCTGAAGTTTCATGTGTTCTTCCTCTTCCTTCATAAGATTTGCAGCCTCCTCATCTTTCTTCAGTTTGTAAGCCTCCATTTCTTGGGCATATTGCTCCCTGTTCTTCTTTGCCATCTAAAAGTTTCAAATTAGAGTGTAAGAAATCAAATATCTACTACAAAAAATACTAATGAAAACTAATGGTTTTACATAATTGTACCTCTTCATAAGGCCTTTTTTGTTCTTCTGTCATGTTTTTCCACTCTTCAGATGTGATCTTGGAAACCTGTAAAGCACAACACCAACATTAAGTAAATTTTATTCAATCATAATGATAATTCTATTGGACACCAAACACGACCCGGCTCATCTGCCTTTAGTGTTGTCCAGAATGTGTGAATCCAGGTTCCTCCACAGCATTCGGCTTATTTGAGCTTATCTACTGACCTAATTCATAAAAATAACTTATGACAATTTCATAAGCATTTTTCAACTTATTTTCAGAAGTGGTCCATTATTGCTTATAAAAACAACTTAGTATATACAAAAACAATTTGACATAGTTTTATCTTTTTCTATAGGCTTAATTGCAGTTTTAGCCCCCTAACTTTTCCAAAGTTGCGATTTTGGCTCCCTAAGAAAAAAAACTACAAAACAGCCCCTTAAGTTTTGCAACCGTAGCAATTTTGGCCTCCCAAGGCAAAAAAAAAATAAAAAAAATAATATGTGGTGCAACACTAAAGGCAGCGTCAGCGTAAACCGAGTCAATATCAGCCTTGGGGGCTAAAACTACCACAGGTGCAAAACTTAAGGGGCGGTTTTGTTGTTTTTTTTCTTAGGGGGCCAAAAATTGCAACTTTGAGAAAGTTAGGGGGCTAAAACTGCAATTAAACCTTTTCTATAATAAAAGCTTATACATAAGTGCTTTTCATTGATAAGCACTTGTGCTATAAGCTGCAAATAAGCTGTTTATTCAAACAGGCCCAATCATGTGATGAATTACCTCCAAGACACCCTTGTTGTCTGCAAGAATAGCTGCTCTTCTATCATTAGTAAACAGGAAAAAAGCTGACATAGGATGCTTGGGTTTCAATGGATCCTTCTCTTTCTTGTTCTTCTTGCTCTCCTTTTCTGCCTCTTGTTTGAATTGCATAAACTGTTCAAGCAATTCCATAGCAGTCTTCTGCTTCTGTTCCTCTTCCAAGAGTTTCATTGCCTCAATTTCACGTTTTTCCTTTGTAATTACTTGCAAATAAGCCTCTTTTTCAGCTTGGTATTTCTCCTCATAAGGCTTTTTCTCTTCTTCACTAACTGTCTTCCATTTAGTCCCCAAAATGTTTGAAATGTCCTTAAATTCAGCCTCTGGATTTTCCTTCTTAACCTGCACCAATCATCAATCCATAAATTCACATTGCAACATCGAAAATTAAAAGAAAATAAAAATAAATATAATTAATCATTATCCTGATAGTTAGATTTGATTGCTTATTATTTACCTCATGCCATTGATCTTTGACCCATAACATGTATGCTGAAGAAGGCCTTTTCTTCTCAGGGCACCCATTCTTTTTCTTTTCCTTCTTCTCTTGTTCCTTGTCTTTCACCATAGGCAAATTCTGTACATTGTGATAAAAATTGAGATAAATATTAAGATATTCAAAGAATATTATAGGACCAATTTCAACACAAACCCTAAACCCTAAAAATAAAAAATGGTATATTTAGAGGAAAAAACATATTTAATCCAATAAGATAATAATAAAAATGAAATTGAAATGAACTAACTAACCATGGTGGGTTTGAATTCTTTCAATTTCTGCAATTTCTTAAGCTCTTTGCCACGATTCTCGAGTTCTTCATCCTTTTGCTTCAAGATCTCATCTTTGGCTTTCAACAGCTCTTCGGTCTTCTCTTTCTCGAGGCGCAACTGCTCCATCTTTTCCTGCATCTCGAGCAAATCTTGCTCGAAAGATCTTTCCTTTGGCTTTTGTTGTTTCTTTGATGCAGCTTTACCCTTCTTAGGGTTAGTAAAATTCTCAGAAATGGGAGAAATAGCTGCCTCCCCAGCTATGATGTTGGCATCATTGGCTGTTGGAGCTTTCTCCTTGAGAGCCTTTCTGCTTCCTCTTGATTTCTTTGTGGGGATCTCGGCAACTACGTCGGCCATCGTTAAAACGAGAGAGAAAACTGAATTCAGAGAAATTCAGAAATGAATTGAAATGGTTTGTGACAGTGAGAGGAAAGTGAAGTCATTTTATAGGAGGAGCTGTGAAAGGTTACAACGGTCGGATTTTTTGAATTTGGACTTGAGGTGTGACCATATGCTTGTTCTCAATTTAATTTTTGACCGTTGGTTCAAACTAGAGAGGAATGCAATAAATTGTTTACCATATGTTTCTCACCAAATATAAATTTACCATATGCAGGGAGATTTTAAAATGCATCACTGGATGGTTTTAAAAGGAAATAGCCGTTACATGCAAATTCTTTTGAGTTTTGACGGTGGCTTCATTTGGGCTTGTTGAGCCATAATCTCTCTTCTCTCTTTTCTACCACTCTTTTATAATTAATAACACCCCTATCATCTTTTTACCATTGAACACTACTTGAACAAATTTTGAGGGACATGTGTTAACTTGGAGACAAGGCAAAAAACACCATTCATTTTTATTTTTTTATAACTATTTTCTTATTGCATGAAAATACAACATCTTTTGTGTTTGTCCTCTCAAGTCTCAACATGTCTGTTGTCATATGCTTGGACAAAAAACTCTACTGGAAACATGATTGTAGTGCAATTTCATAATATGATCGATCGATTGAGAATTACATAAGATAGTGTTGATGTCATCACTTTTGTCATGACTCATAGGAATTTAAATATGATAGGTTGACTGAGATTTAGATAAGATAACGCTGACGTGGACTCAACTATTAATGCTTAATTGAAATATCATTAACTAAATAATTAATTTTAGATCACCTTTGTCAACTTTACACATATATCTTTTTTGTATATATTTAATTCGGAAGGGAATATATAACTACATCATCTCCATAGAACCATGAACTGTGTTTACAAATAGAAAAATAATATTTGTGCAACCATTTTACAACAACGTTTAGAACAATATTTTCTTCTCTAAATGCATGTTTAGTATCACAGTGACTTTGTCAGAATCACGATGAGCCACCACCGCACCAGTGGATCACCATAATTACGGTGAAACTACCATAATAATACCAACATACACTAAGTCATTTAAATGAAACTCATTGCCCTTTTGAGTTGTCTTAATTTTTTGTTGGATAAATTGCATTTTTGGTCCCTTAACTATTTACTTTGGTCCCTTAACTTCTCTCTGTTACACATTTTGGTCTTTTCCGTTTGTTTTAATTCAAAAACGTTAGGTTTTCTTCATTTTCTTCTCATCTTTTTCATCTTCATATCATCTCTATCGACCTTTAACAACAAGAATCCCAGAATAGTTAAAGGACCAAAATAAATCGAATTTTAATTAAAGGACTAAAGCAATACTACCTAAATAGTTAAGGGACCAAAAATGCAATTTAGTTTTTTTTTTCTCAAAAACTCTTCTGGTATAGTTGCAAAAGACTTAAATGTATAAAAAATATGACAAAATAAATCTATTAATCAAGTGATAATCTGACTTTCTTATTTCCACTAATGTTAGACAAATTAAGTAGTTAAATATATATTATTAAGCTAGCTAAACATAAAATAAAATAAAATAATTTAGGGAACACAAAGATCCATCATCCTTCAAGCCCCTGGTTAAAGTCTTCCATAATGGAGAAGGGAGAGTATCCCATCAAAAAATTCCAACATTTGAAGTATTGAAATGAATTTTATCCATGTAGCTGTTCCCTTCACGGTAAATATTTATGAGAGACAAATTGTCTCAAATAACCTCAGTTGACCCCCTCAACAAAAATAAATAAAAATCATAAAAGAAAATAGATTGTTATGGCCATGCATTACCAACTCAACACATCAAAACGAGCTATAAAACTATAATTAAACCTTTGTGCAATATTACATCGTACATCTGTAAGAATATCGATCAAGAATCATAGTCATAGTATACATACATAGAGAAACAATTCAGTGAATGAATTCACACACATGCGCAACTAGCATGAGGGAAGAAACTAACTGCAAGGACCAATTCAGTGATTTTGTTATCCATTGACAACCATCTCCATTATGATGTCATTCCAAGAGTCTATAGGCCCAGGTAAGCACCAATGCAAACAATCAGTCTGAACTTTAGCATTTTTGTCCTTGGCAAAGGGTTGAAATTGCCTGTATGGACCTGGATGCCCATCTGGTCTCAAAAGCGAAAGTGGTGCAAAATCAGCAAGCTTGAGATTCACTCCATTTTTTGAAGCTTCAGACGCTGCCTTTTTAAACTCTTCTAACTCAATGTCGCGAAGAATTCTAAGCAAAAGCTTAATTTCCATCTCACCTTCTTTAATCGGCTCAGTTCTGTTGCACGTTCCGCCGCTAAACCACTCTCCATTTTCAAAATGGTCAGGTGTGGATGTCCTGAACAAAATCAAGCCCTTGTGATTGGAAGATACTATGAAGTTCATGACATTTTTCAAGACTTTGCGATATGCAAAGTCAAACCCTAGATCTGTCATGTTCTTGTTACTAGAACAGCCGTGACAGCCCAGTATAGTGTCATTTTCATAGTAGATTGCAGATTTGACAAACCACTTTCCCGTTGAGATAATAATGTAATCAAAGTTTTGGTACTGATCTGTCCATTTACTATCCAGTTTGTCGAGATATAGCTCAACTTCAGAACTTGAAACGCCATTTATGTCTTCAAAAATAGCAGCTTCCACAAGGAATGGTGACCAAATAACTGACATACTGAAGTTGTGTGACGGAAAGTGCCAGCTTTTGGACTTGTATCCCTCATCGTGGTAGACTAAGACAGCTTTTTCTACCTGAAGGTTAAAATAGCTCAAGTGAATAACACTCGGTTCCTATGTGAAAGTTTGTATGATTAATTTCATAATCTACCATGCTTCAATTCAGTCCAAACAAGTGGTCAAAAAGTCCAGGTTTCGCAAAATTGACAAAAAGCAGTAAATGTAAATCAATTATAGAAAGTAAATTCACTAGTATAAAAGTTGTATTGCACATATTCTTCTATTTAAAACAAAAATGGCGAAGGAAATGTTCTTAACTGTGTACATGAAAGTAAATCTAGTATCATAAGAGTCGTACATATTATTCTATTTTAGATAAAAATAGTGAAGGAAATGTGTTTAATCGTGTACATGAAGAATAAACGAGGGAGAGGGAGAGGGAGAGGGAGGGAGGGAAGGAGAGAGAGGGAGAGAGAGAGAGAGAGAGAGAGAGAGAGATCATCTTAAGAACTAAATCTCATAAGTTACGATTTAAAACAAATGCATAATTGAGTAGACCGGTGGCAACTATACGTGTATGGACTTGTAACTGGCCTCAGCTTGTTCAAGCCATTGCCTTTCATAATCATTATCCTTTTTAACTCTTCTTAATTGAGTTGAAAGCTTTTCAAGTTTTGGCAGTCTATACTTTTTCATTTTTTGGAGTTAATCACAATTCACAAGTATCAAAGAAAAGCTTTTCACTACAAGTACAAAGTACAAATTGAATAATCATTCCAATCAAAGTTCAAAACAATATATATCAAATATTGTAAATAAAATGCTTCTATCCTCAATTACTTTTGGAGCTGATAAACAAAACCTCAAAATCCCAGAGTTCTTGTCCAGTCCGATTCTCGGGTGCTATATCGTATCTATTGAGCTAGATTCTGATGCAATGCAACTAGATCAAACAAAATAAAAACAATGACTTGACTTCATTCTCCACTCTTTTCATCCTAGTTTGATTCAGTACTTCATAAATATATAATCACCAAAGTGTATAGACCTATTCTATCATAGCTTATATGCAAACAAATAAGTGCAATTGAGCAACAACTTTCTAACACAAACCAACAGATTCTTGAGTTATTCTCCAGACTCAATAAATAAACTATCAAAGTTATCCATTGGAACCAAAACAAGACCCAGTCAAGGCATCATCCGAAAAAACACGTACAAAAAACAGTTGTCTGATCCTCAAAGAAACATTCACAAAAGATCAGACAAAAAAGGAAAACAACATGCTTAATGAATGTTAGCTTTGTCCAATCTATTTTGTACAAGTTTTCGTAACAGGACCAACACGGCCACAAAACTATTGACAACAACAATGAATACAATGGTTCAATTTATTTAGCAATGAAAAAACCAAACCTTAGAAAGCGTGCAGAGCAAGGACTGAACATGGTTACGAGAAATGGAATCACCAATAAGCGCCCACACTTTACCACGCATCAAGTTGAGAAACCTTTGAGGATCAAAAATAGGTAACTCACAATCTCTAGGAGCCCACTTCCAGTACAAAAATTCTCTGTCTGGTCTGCCATTTTTCAAGCAATTTTGATGTGATTCAATAAGGTCACATGTTTCATTTGTATAAATTGGACCCAATGGATTTGGTACCCAATCACCATTAAAATAATCACATTTACCTGCATCCAACAAAAAAAAGAGTAAAAATCCCAACTTTAACTTGTTTTGGCCACATTAATTAAACACTACTATTTCAGATCTAAACAAATAAAAATTAATAATGTTACTGACCAGTGTCGGTGGGAGAGAGTTGATCTTGATCTTGTTGTTGTTGATTTTGAAGAGGGAGTTGTTGAAGGTCAGAAAGAGTTGAAGAAGTTTGAGGAGGGGTTTGGGGTTGTTCGGTGAGAGTGGGAAGAGATTGAAAGAAGAGAAGACGAAAAGCGAGTACAGAGAAGAAAAGAGTGAGAAGTAACTTGATGAGGTAATTTTTATGGTTGAAATTGAAAGAAGAATCGATCCTCATTTCTTCTTCTTTCTTCTTTGTAGTAGTAGTACTGTTACTGTTTCGACAAACACGGAAATACACCGATTCTTTTGGAGTTGGTGTTGCTTACGGATAGATTGATAATGGTTTTGGTTGGGGTAGTTTTCAGTAAGAAAATTTAAGAGAATAGATCAGACTTCAGAGTCAAGTTGTGTTTCTGTAATTTCTAGATCTATTGTCGGATGGCTTTTTCTACGTTATCCCGAATGATTGGGATAATTTACCCTTGGACAAAACTTAACTACAATTCTTTAGGGGCTTTTTCAATGATGTTGATGGGTTGGAACATGAAATGGTGGACGGTTTTCATGAGGCCGATGGTGATGTAGATGCTTTAATTGATGATATTCATAGGGAGTGGAGGGAACATGAGGCCAAAGCTGTGCCTGAGGACCGTTACATGGATGAAAACGGTGTGGGGGCGTTACAGACAGAAGGGCCAGTAAAAACAGATGCTTTGAAGAACACGTTTGTGCCTTCAGTCTCGGCACCTAAAGCTGTTCCACATAAAAGCTTAATTCAAACAGCGACTTGCACGTTACCTATTGTGGGAGGTTCTATGTCAACAACTGTCAATGATGGTACTAAAAAAAGAAAGAAGAAATCGGTTGGAAATTTCAAACATTCTTCTCGCAATTTGAAAAGGTTGGCAAGGATGCTCGCGAAGGACAGGTTGGAGATTTTGAAAATTCTGAAAAAACAGGCAAAAGAACGCAAAGCAAGGATATTAGCACGCTCCAAATCTAAAGACATGGTAACTTCTACTACTCCGAAGGTAACATCAAGCACCTGTATTTCATCTGTGAATAAATATTGGGAACACTGAGTGGTTGTACAAGGTGGCCCTGAGGCGGCTGCAGCAGATGCTTCGGGAATTGGCAGTTTGATTGGTGTCAAGTATTTAGGGGATACGAATAATCGTTTTAATGTATTGTCAAAGGAGGGTAGACGTTGTCTTAGAGAGGAGGTGGGGAGGATTTTATCGAAAGGGGTGTCTGGAGGGAGTGGAAGTGGGTGCTAGAAGGTGGTGTCGTCGTTGTGCGTGTTGGGGTGGATTGTGGTTTTCAATGAGGATTCTTTCTTATAATGTGAGGGGTTTAGGTGGTTTTGAGAAGAGAAGCGAGGTCAAAAAGTTGGTGTCGGATAAAAAACCATTTGTTTTATGTTTACAAGAAACTAAATTATGTACGGTTGACGACATGTTGGTAAAGGCTATTTGGGAGATTCCTTCGACGAGTTACTCTTTTCAACCTTCGGTAGGAGCATCAGGAGGCTTACTGACGGTTTAGGATTCTAATATTGTTAATGTGTTGTCGACGACGAGATTTCCTCATGTTTTGATAATTAGAGGTATGATTCTTCAATCAAATCAGGAGTTTGTAATTGCAAATATTTATGCTCCGTGTGACACGGCGATGAAACAGTTATTATGGGATCAACTGCTGTACTTTGTGGCTAACAATATTGACGCAAATATGTGCTTTTGTGGTGACTTTAATTCTATTCGGTTCGTGTCTAAAAGACGGGGTAGGGGTTCTGTTTTTCGTCAACATGATTCCGACATTTTTAATAAATTTATTGAAGATTGTTCTTTTGTCGACTTGCCAATTTGTGGCAGACTTTTTACCTGGTATCGTGGTGATGGGTATTCCATGAGCCGTTTGGATAGGTTCTTGCTTTCTACTAATTGGTGTGCGACGTGGCCGAATTGCATTCAATTGGCGAACCAAAGGGGCCTCTCCGACCATGTTCCTTTGGTTTTGTATGTTGATGAAGACAATTGGGGACCAAGGCCTTTTCGCATGTTAAAATGTTGGGCGGATTTACCTGGTTATGATCAATTTGTGCGCGAAGAGTGGATATCCTATAACATAGAGGGTTGGGGCGCTTTTGTCTTGAAGGAGAGGTTGAAGTTGTTAAAAGGAAGCTTAAAAGACTAGCATCAGAACCATTGTCAGAACTTGGATGCTCGGTGTGGTATGTTAAAGGAGCGAATGTCGACCCTCAACATTAAAGGGGAGACAACCGCTCTTGAGGAAGAAGAAGAGATATAATTGCATGAACTCTCCATCAGTCTGCACTCTTTATCACGTGTTCAGACAAGTAAGCGTTGGCAACAAGCGAGATTAAAGGCGAATCCAAAATTCTTTCACGACGTCATGTCTTCAAGGCGTCGTTGCAATTCCATTCAGCTATTACATGTCAATGGGAGTCAGATACAAGGTGTTCAGAATGTGAGGGAGGCTGTCTTTGATCACTTTTCTTCCCACTTTCGAAAAACAACAGTGGAGCGGTCAGGGGTGGAAAGTTTGAGGTTCCGTCAGTTATCTTTGGTTGAGGTGGGTTCTCTCATTCGACCTTTTTTGTTAGAGGAGGTGAAGCAGGCAATATGGGATTGTGACAGTTATAAGAGCCCTGGCCCAGACGGTGTCAGCTTCGGATTTATTAAACAATTTTGGTCAATTTTGAAGGGTGATTTTATGCGTTTTGTAATGGAATTTCATCGTAATGGTAGATTGTCGAAGGGGATTAATGCAACTTTTACTGCTCTAATTCCAAAGGTGGCTAGTCCTCAGCATATGAATGATTTTCGCCCAATTTCCTTGGGGAATTGCATGTATAAGGTGCTAGCAAAAATTCTTGCCAACCGTTTGAGCGCAGTTATCAGAAGTGTAGTGTCAGATTGTCGGTCAGCTTTTGTTAAAGGCAAGCAGATTTTGGTGGCAAATGAAGTGGTCGATGACGCGTGTCGTCTTAAAAAGGAAATGTTGCTTTTTAAGGTGGATTTCGAGAAGGCTTATGACTTGGTGGATTTTATATAATTGGAGGAGGTTATGAAACAATTGAATTTCCCAACGCGTTGGAGGAAGTGGATGTCTGAATGCGTTGGAACGGCTACGACTTCGATTCTGGTTAACGGGAGTCCCACGGACGAATTTCCTTTGGAACGTGGGTTACGTCAGGGTGACCCACTTTCATCGTTTCTCTTTTTACTAGATGCTGAAGGGTTCAACATGCTTATGCAGTCTGTAGTGGAGGCTGGCCTATTTAATGGGTACAGACTGGGGCATGAAAATGCCTTGGGCTTGTCGCATCTTCAATTCACTGATGATACTTTGATAATCGGCGAAAAAAGCTGGTTGAACGTGCGTTCTATGCGGGTCGTTTTGTTGATTTTTGAGCAGATGTCTGGTTTAAAGGTTAATTTCAACAAAAGTTAACTTATAGGAGTGAACGTCTCTATTTCTTGGTTGTCTGAAGCCTCTTTGGCACTTAACTGTCATGTGGGAGCTCTCCCGTTTGTGTACTTGGGTTTGCCTATAAGAGAGGATCCGCGTAAGTTGGACTTTTAGAAGCCGGTTTTGACTTGTATCCACTCTAGATTGTCGAATTGGAAAAGCAAATTTCTCTCGTTTGGCGGCCGCCTAATTCTTCTGAAATCTGTCGTGTCATCCCTACCAGTTTATTTTCTTTCCTTCTTCAAGGCCCCCACATGTATTATTTCTTCCATTAAATCGTTATTTAAATTATTTTTTTTTGGGAGGGGTGGGGGGGGTGGTGAGGATACTAGGAAAATTGCCTGGGTTGATTGAGATTCTGTCTGTTTATCGAAGGAGGAGGGAGGGTTAGGTGTCAGGAGGTTATGAGAGTTTAATGTTGCATTATTAGGAAAGTGGTGATGGCGTATGTTAATTGATAAGGAGGGGTTGTGGTATTGAGTCTTGGAAGCTAAATATGGGGAGGAAGGGGGGCAGTTGAAGGAAGGAGGGAGGGAGAGTTCGGTTTGGTGGAGAATGATATCTGTCATTCGTTTCGGAGTTGGTGTGAGTGTAGATAACGGGTTTGAGGAGAGTGTTCGAAGGATTATAGGAGGAGGTGGTGGTACTTATTTTTGGTTGGACAATTGGGTGGGGGGAGCACCTTTACGCGTGCAATTTCCTCGCCTTTTTGATCTAGCTGAAAATAAAGAGGTGACAGTGAGGGAGATGAAGGGTAGAGGGTGGGCGGTTGGTGGAGGAGCTTGGGAGTGGAGACAACGTCTGTTGGCTTGGGAGGAGGAGTCTGTCTCAGAGTGTGCGGCTTTGCTATCTGATATTGTTTTGCAGGATTCTATTGTTGATAGGTGGCAGTGGGTTCACAATCCTATCATTGGTTACTCTGTCAGAGGGACTTATCAGTATCTCACGAGGCCGGTTACTCCTGCGGAGCATGCTTTATCTGAAGCGGTGTGGCTGAAGCAAGCTCCGTTGAAGGTTTCAATGTTTGTTTGGTGGCTCCTACGCAACAGACTTCCCACAATAGATAATCTGGTACGTATGCGAGTTCTACATCATGATCATACTACTTGAGTTGGTGGGTATGGCAGTCAGGAGACAACGACTCATATTTTTCTCGGATGTGACGTCTTTTGGTAGATTATGGCACCTCATTTATTAGTGGGCAGGTATTTCTTTTATTCCTCCAGAGTCGGTGTCGGATCATCTTCATAAATTAGGTCAATTAGCGGGTGTATCGCGCATTACTCATATTTTTCTCAAAGTGATTTGCCACACAACTGCTTGGGTCATTTGAAAGGAAAGAAACAACATGATCTTTAATAGCAAAATTCAGGATTTGGAACATTTGTTAGAAACTGTCAAGTTTTTGTCATTCTCTTGGTTAAAGGCTAATCTTCTCACTTCTGCTTTCAGTTATAATGACTCGTGGCGGCACCCTTTGTTATGTATGGGTGTTGGGGATTAGTCCTTTTCTTCCTATTTTTATTTTGTGCTTATTGGCATTAGATTCTTGACTTTGTATCCCTTTTGGGTGGTTCTCTTTTGCACACCTTATGCGAGATGAATCACTTTTATTGAGTTATATTCCATTTTGGTTTCTTCAAAAAAAACATGTGATTTTCATTTACTTCGTTCAAAAATTAAATCTTATTTGTGATTAGGGTTAAGTTACCACTTATTCATCAAAGGGTAACATATGTCTCACCATGTGAGATTCTTACTAGTTCTCTATTACCACTTACTTAAATTTTTTTTTTTTTTTTTTTAATTTATCAATTTTTTTTTTATTTTGGTGGTTAATTTAATACTATTTTATTAAGATGTCAAATTAGTCCATGAAATTGACACTGCAAAAAATGAGATCTAAAAGCACGTTTAAAGATCTCAAATCAACACTATCATACTAACTCTTAATATAATGTTAACTCCTTCTTTTTTAATGTTTTCCCCTTTTTTTTTAAAGAATAACTTTTTTCCCGTTTACAGAGATTTTTTTGGAAAAACTAAAAACTCACTAGCCGTGATTATTTTTATTACCTTTAAAAATTATTTTGATTTTATTTAGTTACAATTATTTTTCCATGCTACATTTGTCCATATAAAAATTGATGTATATAGCAAAATTTTATATTAAAATTAATTTTAGCAACCAAAATCTACTATTATATGTCCTATAACACAGTTCAGTTGATAGCTGCAAGAACAATATTATGTAAGAGTTGGAGTTTGAATTCCAGACTCTTCATTTTTCCACATTTAAAATATGTGAACTCTAATCAATAGACTACTTTACAAAAAAAAATTATATCATTTTATTTATTACGATAATTAATTTGTATATAATAAATTTTACAATGACTAAAAAAATAATTTTGTTTTCTTTTGCAAATATAATAAATTATATTAAAATTGATTGTCATATATTTATAATATTTTATTTTAATAATATTAAGAACCAAAATGAGCATTAGAGGGGCCAATAAGTTAGGTGTAAAATGTGTAATGTGACTTCTTGCTGTGGTGTAACAATTGTGACTTAGAAGTTTTACATTGATTAGAAAAGTGAAGTTTAAAAATTTAAGCGTGAGAGCATTCATAAACTCAATATTTTAAGCTTTTGAGTCAAAGTGTGGTGTCCAATTCACTTGTATGATTGTTATGTTCTTAATGTGGATGACCCGACGAGCTCCTATCGTAACTCAATAGCGGCATCAGAGTCGTGTTTTGACAAGGTTTCAACCGTCTCCTTATGTAAGAAGTCTTGTTCGCAACGTGTTCAGGAGGTGTGTCTCGTTATGTGTCGTGGGCGATGATAGTGCAAGCAAGTGAAGTGAATGAAAAAACTTCTGCTTAAGAGGTACATGATAAATTGATGGACCAACACTTGAGGAGGAGATTGTTGTGTTGCAAGTGTAAGTCACAAGTACTACATTAATAATAAAAGTGGAGGTTGAACACTTTACATATAGATGACTTCCCTTATCTGTTAAGAGTTTGAGTTAAAGTGTGATGTCACTTGTATGGGTTCTCTTCACTGCACCCAATGTGGATGATCTCCACTTGGTTCGTGACCCAATATTCCTCACTTGGATTCTATCTTTTCCCTTATCTGTTAAATTTGTTCTTCAAAACTCTTAGTCTACTGAGTTTTGAGTGAATTCGTAGTCACTATTCCTTAAGCATTGTATGAGAGATCCTCTTCAATCTACAATAAAAATAGTCCATTGCCATTCATTGTTGAGTTATTATCCATCTGAAAATAAAAGAAAGAAACTACATAATTAGTAATTACATTCACACACACGTTCAACAAATTAAGAATGTTATAGTAGAATAAATTTGACCTAAAAAGATATCATTATTGAATAATGAACAACCACCATGATCGTGTGGAGTCTTGCTTGGAAGCAGACCTTGTCCATTTGACAAGTGAGGACAAATGTTAAATTAAATAAATGGCTCATTTAAGTGTTAGTCAACCTTAAAGAACAACGTAAAAGGAAACCACATGTTAATAATATTTAACACCATGGCTCCACAGTCCACACGGTTTTCCCCTAGCTACATAATTTTGGGAAAAATAGTTTTTCTTGCGCAAAGCCAAATTTACTTGGTTCACTTCTCATTTAAGGTAATAATTAGTTCTATAAATTGGAGTGAGTTTGGAGCCAATTTATTCATTGGTAAACAAATTCATCACAAGAGAAAAATAAACCAAGTGTAAAAGAGTAGTATAATCTCATTGATCATATACTATGGCAAAGGTCATCACTACTTCATTGATTTTAGTTCTCCTTGTTGTGGCAATTATCAATGATTGTAGTGTTGAGGGTGCAGAAAGAGCTAATCAACATGAGAAAGATGATGATATTTACAAATCTCAAAAGCTTGGTCCGGGGATCGATTGTTTGATTTTGTATAAGAAGTGCTTGATTTTTCCTTATTTGTGGCCTCTGTATTATAAATTGTGTGCTTCTCAGGATCACACAGTTACCATAACAACTGGTGCTCCTAAAACTGAAGAAAGTCTTCCATGATTATTGATTAGTGATTGTGTTGTGGCCATGGCTTGTGTGTGTTATATTGATATCTATATATTTAAAATAAACTAATTAATAATTAATATTGTGAGTGTGAGAGAGTATTATTAAAATATAAAAATTATATATCTAGCTAAATAATTTATCTTTATGGGCAGGCTTCTTCTTGGGTATGTTCAGTAGGTTAGATATATATATATATATATATATATTTTATTTTTGTGCTATGAGTTTGTATTATGGTCCCATGTTATGGCTATATGCAATATTGAAATAAGTTAATTTCACCATTTTCTTTTTGTAATGTTTATCAGTTTTGTCTGTCTTAGATTGAATTGTCAATGCGTCATTCCCTCGTCCAAAATTTGTGTTTAACAAAAAAGACGATTGAATATCAATTATACTATGTTCCTAGTAAATCATAGCAGTGTTCACAAAAAGATTTTAACATATGGTTGGTTGGAGCTTCAACCAATGATTTTATCTGTTATTAAATCTGAAAAAGAATTGCATAGGAGCCAAATAATGTCTCTCTGGCTTTTTAATGGAGCCAAATCTGCTGAACTATTACAGTATTTATAATGCATGTATTGATTTTTGTTGTTGTTAGGCTCATGTATTGAAATATTAAATTTGCGAATCAATTCAGCATATTCTATTTCGATTAATATGATTATAACTAGTATATTTGGGCATTCTGTGTAAAAAAAAAGACTATTGGTGCATACAAATTAAACTAAAAAAGTCAAAATGAAATTAACATTGATCAACTTTTATAATAGATTTTTGTAAAGAATTTTCTTTTATAAACAGTGAACATATTCAAACAAAGCATTTTATTAAAAAAAATGTAGAAAGCATTTAATTAATTTTGTTAACTTTAATCAATACTTAATTTTCAATCAGTTATTTAAGTAAATTTTGATCAACTAGATCAAATTTCTGAATTTTTTCAAGATTTCAAAGTTTCCTGTGCTTTAATTTAGTTGTCCCCCCCTAAAAAAATTAGGTCTGCAAGAGATATACAATGTACATCAGTACATGTTACTTAAGAGTATTTGTGGCCACTAATACATAATTTTCTCTAATCACAGTCACACACAGTTCTTTATGTGAAAACAAATAAACAACAATATTAAGAAGCAAACTTTTTCTTATAAGATCTACAACATACTAGATTGTTAAGAATTTGGTCAATATCTGAGTACACTAATTTGGTGCTGGTTTAAACTTTTTAGGGTCAATATTAAACTTTCGGCTAAATTAAAACATTCAGAATCTGCTTTTGGGATTGGTCTATTGCTGAGTATGGTTCATAGTTATTGATAAGTGGATAGATCGATCGAGCAGAGCAAGAGCGACCCTTTCGGCCAGGCCCAAACATTCTTTGGTTAATCTTATCAAGTCCTAGTTTGTAACAGAATATGTTCACTCTAATGGAGATGTAGTGCTCTAAACCCACCTAACAAGTCCCCTAGCAAATGAAAAATAATTTCATCATCAACATCAATACATATAACTATTTTCTTACAAACTGTACGCAACTCAAATGAGATGCTTATAAGTTATAACGATATGGAGGGAGTATTTGTTTAAGACCATAATGCCAATCTGCTTAATAAGTTACATGGAACAAAAAAACTATACTGAGCAAAACATAAAGACCCCACTGTCACTATGATACTGGAAAAATCAAATTATACTAGTTCACTTATCCAAATTTCAAGAGAAGAACAGAACTGACTCTGCTCATGATACTGGAAAAATCAAATTATACACACATACTAGTGTTTTTAAAACAAAAGAATCAATTCATAGAAAGAAAAAATGAGCTAATTATATGCCGAATCACAACAATACCTAACTGGGAAAAGTTGCATAAAAAATATATGAAAGGATTTAAGTTCCTCTCTGGTCCCTTCGAGTCTTTGATATGATTCCCTTGAGATAGACATTACACTCACGGTGATAATCAATCCTCAAACAAAGCTGCCTGATGGCCTCCCTCTTTTCCTCTCCCAAATCCAACATGCCTTCCTCTTTCTCTTTCATCGACTTCTCTAGCTCTTCAACTGTCTTCTTAAGTTCAACAACAGTTGCTGTCACATTCATCTTCTCTGATTCATCCTTTCTTGCCTTTGCCTCTAGCTTTTCAACCTTTTTCTGCAGAGTTGATTCCTCTTCCTTTTTACCCTGCAACTCCTCCAACAAATGGTTTTTATCTGTCTGTAACTGCCCCTTTTCCCTACTCATCTCACTGACACATTCTTTTGCAACCTGAAGCTCGTATGAGATGTTTGAGATGCGGTTCTCATAATTATTGCAGTCATCCGAAAATTTAGAGCTTATAGTATCTATCCCAGATATCATACTGTTGACACACTCTTTAATACTTGTGATAGTTTCATGAAAAGCTTCATTGTCAGTAGCAATCCTGTCTTCAAGTGCTCTCTGAACTTGCTGAAACTTTTCTTCCGCCTTTCTAAAGCTCTCTTCCTCTTGGCTTGACAGGCAAAGCTTTACCTCAAGATTCATGACATTCTCAAGCAAAGAGCTGACCTCATCTCCTTTCTCTTCCAGGTCTCTTCTCAGGTCTTCAACTTGGTGTTCCAAATCAGCTACCATCTGATCTTTTGAATAAATGTCTTCAAGAAACATTTCTGCCATTTTTCTCATTTTCCACTCTGCACGTTTAAGTTTGACCTGACAGTCATTATACCAACTATCAACATGTTTATATTCTTCATCCCGTTCTTCCAATATTCTCAAAAGATCTAGGTATTTGTTGGCTAATTCATTCTTTTCATTGTCAACCATTGTGAGGGCCTGTGCATGTTCTTCTCTGATTTTTTCGCAGTGGTGCTCCAACTCTTCTTTTGCTTTCTGCAAGGAAAGCAAGTCCTTTTGCAGGTTATCAACTTGGGCTGTGAAGGCAATTATTTTTCCTGACGACTCTTCCTCTGCCTTGGAAAGTTTATCCAGAAGTGCAGAGAACTCAAATTCTCTTGTTGCTAATCTTTTCTCTGAATGATCTATTTTGTCTGCCAGCTCCAACTTCTCCTGTGCCAGTTTAGCGATGTGATCACAGTAAGCAATTATTTGCTTTTCGTTCTCACTTACTTTTTGCTTTAAAGTGTTCGACTCACAGTCTTTGGCTCTTAACTGTTCTTCAACTACACTCTTCTGGTTGTCTATGTAATCCATCTCCAATTTCAGCTTTTCGATCGACTGACCTAATTTTTGCATCTCATTATACATGGAAAGCTGATCATCTTTATGAATCTTAATTTTCTCCTTGCAGGTAGATATTACAACCAAACATTCTTCCTCTGCCTTATTAAGCTTATCTTGGAAAACTAATAACTCCGATTCTCTCTCATCTGATATTTTCTCTAATTTTGCTATTCTGTCGTGTAGCTCCAACTTCTGCTGTGTCAGATGAATAATCGCTTGGATGTTGGCCTTTATTTGCTCTTCATCTTCGCTACTTTTGCTCTTTATAGTGCCCATCTCCAATTCCAGACTCCTTATACGCATCGTTAAATTTTCTTTATCTTCCATAAGTCTCTCTTGCTCTAGGGTTTTTCTCTCAACCTCCTCTTTCAGACTTTGAATTTGAATCGTACACTCAGAATTTTCTCGGCTTTTTTCCACAAGCTGAACTTCCAAGTCAGATTTCTGGTGTTGTAGAGACTCCACTTCCTGCCGCAATACATTCACCTCATTTGTATTGCTTTCGGCCCGAGTTGAAGCTTCATTACTTTTAACATACATCTGCTCTTCCAGTTCATTTTTCTGAGCATGTAATGACGCATTCTCATTATTTTCGAGTTTCTTCATGATAGCAGATAGTTCATCTTCTCTTTCTTTGGACTTCATTTCAAGTTCTGAAATTTGGTTCCTCAACTCTAAATTGTGCCCCTCTAGATGATCATGATAGCAGATGCATTGTTTGATCAATTCAGCTAGTTCTACTCGGGTACCATCATCGCCAAGTTTGTCATCTTTAATAAGTTTCCAAATCCTTTTTACTTTGTCTCCAATTTCTATAGGAAATGTAAAAAAAAAAAAAAAAATGTGTTTCTTTTTTTTATATTTTTTTTTTTTTTTTATTT
>Ga0228711_1001091_pt1 | contig 38349 bp, 22 predicted proteins | sample MedpolnodulmetaG_2_FD_177996 | JGI IMG/M metagenome (GOLD analysis project Ga0228711, IMG submission 177996) | Root nodule microbial communities from Medicago polymorpha collected in Santa Monica, California, United States - brown nodules | ecosystem: Host-associated > Plants > Roots > Nodule...
TATCCAAAAATCAAAAGAGAATTTAGTTGATACCAACCTAATGCAGTAAAATCTAATATAAGACACTGCAACAATTATTTGAATATTTTGATAAGCTACTACTACAATTTTAAAAACTAACTGACTATTAGCCTCACGCAACTCCCGAAGTTAGCAACTAACCAACTGTGAGAAGAATTTTGCTTCCATTTAATATATCCACTTGGCGACCGGTCTAATGCCTCCCTAACAACTTCATCTGCAGCCTCTTCTTAAGTTGTGCTCAACACTTCAATAACTTGTGGAGGTTAATACGATATAAGAATTAATAAAGTATCAACATGGTTGCATTTATCATGTTTCTCTTTACGAGATAAATTTACTTCTCACGCAACAACAAACCAGGGGAGTTTACTTCACAATTTTGATAAAAGTGCTTTTGGTTACCACTAAACTAGTTCTAAAACATATCAATAGTGTTCACGTGACCAAAGCAAGGTAACATTACTTTAAACTTAGTATCACAACAACTTGACCAAAGCAAGGACTCATATTTATGTCTAGGCACACCATAATAAATTAGCAAATTCTATCATCATAACATTCTGCCTAGAATTAAGAGATAAAGAAACATAGAAGGTGGTCACTTTTGATTTTTATTGGAAAAATGATATTGTTTTCACAAGAAAAATACATATAACCAAAAAATTGAAGCATATAACCACAAATTTTCAAAGGCGTAACCAAATTGTTGTTCTGGATTCAAAGTTGGTCACCTATAAGTTTATCAACCTCACAACATAATTTATTATTGAACCATCTTATTGTGAAATCTAATCTGCATTACGCCTCCATCGTTAACTAAGAAACTAACTCAATCTCCATAAAAAAGTTATTAAGAGACTAATCCAATCTCTAAAGACTTTATCGATGAAACTCAAACACTAATAACATCAAATTCCACCCACCATTAACTACACATCTTAAATATCTTAGCTAAATTGCATATATGGTCCTAAAACCATGCCACAAAAATTATAAAGATTATGTGTTTACTGACATCTCTCAAAGGTTCAATGACACACGAATTCAACTAAATCAAATTATAATAACTTTAATATATAATTACATACAATGGACGTATGACCACTGGCACACAGGGCAAGCAGAAGCTGAACAAAATGGAACGCACGTTTGTGACAAAACATACAAATGTTGCAGGAATGTAAAAAAACAAACTACTTGCAAAATCTTGTCCTACTAAAACATTGGTATAACCATCTCCATATATCAAAAGGAACAAGCAGAAGCACAATTATTACACCAACCCAAAACCATAAGCAGAATACAAAGGAACCAAAAACTGCCACCAAATAAGCTTAAGCTAGAAGCATACATCAAAGTGACTCTTAATATATATGAGAAACTTGACCAAAATGATCTATTTAGCAAAATGTTTATACAATAAATGAATTTAGCTAATAAAGGTAACAAACTTACCAAAATTATTTGATAAGTAACCCACCTGAGTTAGCTTCCACTCTTTTCTACTCTCAACATCAAAAGAATTATGTAATGGATATATTTTAAGTCTTAATTTAAAACTTTGAATCAAATCAATATCAGGAACATATATGAAGCATGGACACCCTTTTTATTTTTAAACTGCAAACGAAACAAGAATAGAACATCATAGCACCACAACATCAGTGCAAGAAAGCCAAAAACTAAACCTGCTAAAAGACCTACAACATGGGTCAAAAACAACAGAGCCTAAAAAACCAAATTAGAAAATAATCCAATCCTACGAGAAGAAAACCAAATTAGAGTTTAGACAAACAATGAATTTGAAGATGACACAAAGCCAAGAAAGTATAGATGAGGCAACGGCAAGTTATCACGACGTTAGTTTTGATATCAACAACGAGAAATGAAATTTATGTGTTCCCCAATTTTGGATTTAGGATGTCAAAACTAATTTTTAATTTTGGATAACTAATTTTAAAATCAGTGGTTAGGGTTCTTCAATTTTTATGTGTACATATCATAATTGATTACAAAACTAAACTTGTATTCCAATTTCTAAGCTTCACTCAAGTGTTTACCAATTTCTGAAAACAAACTTCAAACCACAAAAAAAACCTAAATGTAAGCCATCAACACCCATGAATTGAAGAATCAACAATAAGATAGAGTTCACCTTCCACATAATCAATAACAGAGACAGTCCGACGACAAAGATAGTAAAGCCACTGATGATCGGGGGAGACGAAGAGACTGAGTTTCCGACGACGATGACAGTGAGAGAACGTGACGGCACCGCCGGGCGTGTGGGAGGAGACGAAGCATTGGGTTTTCGTCACCAGAGGGGTAGGAGACGAAGAGAGAACAAATATGATGAGATGAGAGAGAGAGCAAACAGAATAATTCATTTTATTTTTATTTTTCAATTTTTTTTTGTTTACATATACTTATTATTTTGTAATTAATTGTGACAAGTGGAAGGATGTAGGAAGTGGTATGCCACATATGGTGGTTCATCTATCATTGCTCATTTTTACTAGTGGATTATTCAAAAAGTGCAGAATATTTAACACGTACCGCATTGCATTAAAAGATAAGTTTTTAAGATTGTAAATGAAAAAAATATTTAAGATTAATTTTTATTTTTAGTTTGTTTATCTTGCACTCTTAAGACACAAGTTATCAAGACTCATGTTTTAATTACAAACTAGGAAGTTTTTTTGTAAGGGTAAAAAGAATTATTTTTTTGGGTTAAATATATTTTTTGTCACTATAAATATACAGACTTTTCGTTTCAGTTCTTATAAAAAATTTCTTCAACTTTTAGTTCTTATAAAATTTTCAATCACTACTTTTGGTCACTATTTTTAAGTAAACTTTGATATTTTTTTAATGAAATTATACAAAAATGTGTGGAATATTGTAAAAATATTTCCAAAAAAATAGAATTTTTTGACAAAACATAAATTAAATATAAATTTTTAACCACAAAAAATATAAAAAATTCATATTTAATTCATGTTTTGTTAAAAAATTCTAATTTGTTTTGGAGAGATTCTTATAATATTATACATTTTTATTCAAAAATATGAATCCTACATATAAGTTTACTTTAAAGGAGGAACCAAAAATGAAAAAGGAAAATTTTTGGAGGACTAAAAGTCGAAGAAATTATTTAGAGAGACATAATTATTCAATATGAAGAATGGATACAAGTGTTGAAAGTACATAATTATTCTAAAGGAGGAGAAACTGCAAGTAGTACTTGTTCCACTTATCAAAACATCCGATAAGAAACATATTCATTTAATTCAACTTTTGAAATCAACCGATAAATTATCTTCTCGCCCTTTCTGGTGTGTACCGAATGCTAACTATTATGGAGCAACCTATTCACGGCACCTTCGAATTTGATTTGGTATAAGGAGGTGCCTTTGAAAGTTTCTATTTTTATTTGGCGTCTTCTTCGGGACTGGCTTCCTGCAAAGGATAATTTTCTTAGGTGCGACATTTTGTCACATGATAATCAGTTTTGTGTGGGTGGTTGCGGGATGGAGGAAACGTCAGATCACTTCTTTCTTTCGTGTCCTATTTTTGACACCATTTGGTCTCATCTGCGCAATTGGTTTGTTATTTTGGGGGTTGATGCTACGCGTTTGTCGAATCACTTTTTGCAGTTTGGTCAATTAGGAGGCAGTTATAAACGCCTTCAGTCTACTTTTATTTTTGGCTAGCATGCATTTGGGTGCCATGGAAAGAACATAATAACAAGGTCAAGTTGAATGATGAAATAGCAGACAAAATTAAGATGTTTTCTTTTTTGTGGCTAAAGGCGAAACATATAACTTTTGCTTTTATTTATCATTGTTGGTGGCATAATCCCTTGATTTGTTTGGGTATTGACATGTAATTTTGCTTTAGAGGCTTTGTGCCTTGTAGTTTAACACCGGAAACTCGTTTGGCTTTGTGTTATGGCACTCCTTGTGCTAGTGAAAGAGTATGCTATTTAATCTAAGTTTCATTTTGCCTTCTTAAAAAAAAAGGAAAATGTTAACTAGTGTTTCCGGGGCACTGGTTAAGGAAACCAAATATAGTATAAATACCTTGAAACTTGTGTAGTCAAAGTTAAAAAAGTGTAAAAAATTATGTTTTCAATGCAAATATTTTCTTTTTTGTTTCTTTAACTAGTGCCCGGGGGCACTAGTTAACAAGACCCAAAAAAAAACATATGTACATTTAGGTAAGATAAGATGTATGTATTTTATGGAAAAATGTCAACGAGTAATTTTAGACATTGTTTAAACAATTAAAAGTGATATCTTTTATTTGAAAAATTGTGTAATTTTAACTTTTACGGTGTTTGATTCATACTATTTACAAAACAAAGTTTGTTTTCATGGATTCGTATTTTATTTATGTTGGTGTAAATATCCAGAAAAATCATATGAAAATAAATATTGAATATATTTTATTTTATTTAAGTGTAAATATGAGTTTTTTTTTCTTTAATGATAATGTAAATGAATTACTACATTACATGTAAGAGGAATGCTAGCAACACTCTCTTTTCCACACTCTCTCTAACACTCACTCTCTTATTGGTTTAAATCATTGTAGTGTATACTTTGAAAATTGAACCCACACAAAATGGTGGGACATACATTGATTCCATCCAATAAAAAAGTGAGTATTGGAGAGAGTGTTGAAAAATGAGTGTTGCTATTTCTCTTGCATGTAATGTACGATAAGGTTCCCTCCTTATCTGGTTACTGTCTTGGTGACCAAAGACAATGGCGACGCAATCTTATCTTGTTAATCTCAACTCCTTCCATGCGGGGATCACAGGTAACTATTCAACTTTCTTGTGCTCTCTTTCTAATCCAAACCACTTTCATTTCACTTTCACTCTTTATGTTCTTTCCATTTTTTTCAATCTTGTAGGACGGAATCCTTCAATATCCAAACCTGCCAATTTTGGCTTTGGCGTCTATGTAAGTCTTCTTATCTTGAAATCTTTCTCACAACTTGGATTGTGTTTTATGTTTTATAGCTCAAACTTTTTTCTTTAATAAAGAGGGTATTTAAATTAAATTTCCAGTTGCAGTACCATATTTCAGTTTTATATGGCTACTAGCTTTGGCATAATGCTAGTGGATTTTAAATGATTAATGAACTTCTATTAAGTTAAGAACGTGTCAGAACAACAACTAGTGAGAAAAGAGTAAGGAAATGATAAATCACAAGACAATGAACATGATAATTTCTTTTGGCAGTTCGCCCAAGTGTGTCTATGTTTGCAACAACAAAGCAGTTGTAGTTTCGTATTATTACTTGAACGATTAGGGTTTACAGTGTTACAAGCAATATACATAATACCAACAGTTCAAACTACAACAATACCCATGAACCGTATCATGGGGCTATCTCCCCCGCCCGCACCCCCACTCTCATCCCCACAACAAACAGTTCTGCCTAACGTACAGTTTGCTATGCTCGCTCATCTCCCTCGCCTCTTGCCCCTCTTCCGTGTCTATGAAGCATACTCAACAAATCAAATTGTTCAGGAGAATTTGAGTTCCAATCTTGGCTGGAACTATCCTTGGCCAAGCTTTGCTTATTTATCAGCCAAACGTCATAATACCAAGGCCCCTTCTCCTGGGAACCAGAGTTAAGACCAGAAAAATCCCAGTGTGTTCAAAATTTCATGGTTTCTTTAATCCTTTCCCATGCAACAGTTCAGTTGTTTTTTTGTTCAATTTATTCCTAATCCTACTGGTACTAGTCTGTATAAAAAGTAACAATTTTTCTTTAAGTTTGTTTAAGCAAATGTTAACCAAACATATGCATTTTCTTCCATGCTGCAAAATATCATGTTATATATTGTCCAGTTATCTTAGCACTGTTTGGCATTTTAATTGTTGCAGAAAACTTTGAAGCATCCTACTAGAAGAAATGTCAACGGAAGTTCACGAATCACACGATGTTGTTCATGTTACACGGAAGTTGGAGCTTCTGCAGGCGCAACATTCCCAATATTAAATGGAGCTACTGCACAGAAATGTCTTGATTTGGATGTAGACATGAATATCCTCAAGCTTAACATGCCAGAAACTTTACACACTTCCACAGATTTCATGACGGAATTGATGCTTGCTGATATTGATCCTGCTACTGCAAAATTAGCTATTGGATTTCTAGGTCCCTTCCTCTCAGCATTTGGTTTTCTCTTTATCTTGAGAATAGTCATGTCATGGTATCCAAAACTTCCTGTTGGAAAGTTTCCGTATGTAATAGCCTATGCTCCTACTGAACCGCTTCTTGTTCCTACTCGCAAAGTGATTCCACCTCTTGCTGGTGTGGATGTTACTCCTGTGGTTTGGTTTGGACTGCTTAGTTTTCTTAACGAAATATTAGTGGGTCCACAAGGATTACTTGTTCTCCTTTCACAACAAGTCAATTAGTTTGCACATTTGGTGTGTTTGTGAATGACAGTTTTGTATCTTATCATTCTTTTTGGATGTATACAAAGTTAAATATTGATGTCTAACACACTATATACAAATCATTTTATTTACACTTGCACTCATCCTGGATCTATCTTGTTGGTTTAGCCGGAAAATCAAACTATCATATACTTATGCCAAAAAAGAAAAATCAATTTAATTTACATATTTTATACTAATATAGAAGTTAAAACAAAAACAAAAAGTGACAAAATGGTATAAGTTTTCTTTGAGGGTGTCATGTTATTATCTCGAGAGCACTACGATAGCAGCTTAAAAGAGTGCATTAAAGGTCTTCCATGCAAAATTGATATTGGTCTTAACACCTATTTTGAACCGCAATGGATACCACACAGCTGTGTGGTGTGTTTAAAGCTCGAAGTCGTAGTTTCTCCAGAAACTTGCTTTTGGACGCAGTTCCACTACATACACATTACTCTAAAGCTCATAGCAGTAGCTTCTCTAGTAACTTACTTTGAAATGAAAATGAATGTGCTTAAATATTAAGCATGTATAGAGGGTTGGAGCAAAAATAACTTATTTAGTTTGTATTGAAAGAAACAGATATTGCAGTGTCGAATATTAAGTAGATTCAATTGTTTAGCATGTTGAGTGTTGTCTTAACTTTAAGTGGTCTCAGCAAACTTGGTACAAGAGACAACTACATATTCAAGTTTATATGGTTATATAACGTTTTTTTTAAGCCATGGTTATATAACTTATAAGTTCAAATAAACACTAAATATACTCAGTCCACAACACAAGAAAAGGATTGCAAAATTTTAACCAGCATAATTATTATTATTATTATTGTTATGGTACAGTACAGCATATCTTTTCTAATGATCTCGTACACGCTCATTTGGAGCTTCTCACCGCAACAATAAATGTTTAGACATGTAATTAGAAAACAATTACAAAAAAAAAAAGTGAAAACTGATAAAAAAAGAATTTCGATACTCTGAACCTAATCTACATCAAATGCTAATATACAAGCGGCAGACTTGGCTTCTGTCAAACCATCTTCCGGAAATTGAGTTGGCAAAACAGGCCACATTCGCCGGAAATAAATAGCTGCTGCATATTTCAATTATCTGTTTCTGTGTGTTATGAGTGCTGCATCTGATCTCGCTTAAGCGCTTGTTGGAGCTGAATGACCTGTTGTTGCTGCTCTGGTGGCAAAGAACTCAATTGCTCTGGTGTTAGATTCAACACTTGTTGCAGTAAAACAGACTCCATGTCAGATGGAAGCTGCGATTGAGCAAAGATAATAAGAATGGTGATTTTATATATCAGGAATCGCTCGTTACATGGATCAAATAAGATTGTGGTAAGACAAATCAGAATAGCAGCATTAGACGGAAGTGAATCCTCCATGTTAAAAACAAAACATGAGGGGGTCATGTTCTTTAATCTCCACCGTTCAATCCTCCTATTCCCCATTTTTAAATACTCTCATTCAACGGATTTGAATCCTCTCAATTGTGAAAAAAAACTTGAGAGGGTTATGTGGATGATTTCACCATTAAAATGCATTGGGCTGTACAGCTTATAAAAATTATAAGTGGTGTAAAATGCATTTTAATGGTGAGAAGATCCAAATCCTTCATCCAAAATATCAGATAAGGTGTTTGGATTCAACATGAGAGAATTCATTCCTACATTAGAATTTAATATCTCTATTCTTTTTAAGAGCCAGTTTTTTGGGAAATTTTCACTCATTTATATGTTGTTTTCAAAAACCAAGATAACAATTATTAGTTAGCCACTCATACACTTATTGCCACCTAATTATTTAAGTAGTAGTAAAGAAATTTGCAAAGATCCAATTTATTAAAAAGATTAACAAACCAATACCAAAGCATCTAACAAATTCATGATTGAGAAAATTACACATTGTCACATGGCATCTATGAATTACCAGGTTGTACGACATACCTGTGAAGATTGTTGATCAGAGTGCCGCACATCTGCTTTAGGAACTGCAGGTACAGGTAATGAGGTACTTCCGATAACATGGGATGATCCGTTGGAAACAGGTACGTCTGAAGTCCCAGCAGAGAGACCCCTTCCGTCATTCAATCTAGTGAGCTTTGATGGTCGAGTAAAGGATTCTGGATTATCATGAACCACGCCTGTATTCTCTACCCCGAAAGATACGTTGGAATATTTACTACTACTCTTGGCCCAATCCTCAAGAGCGTTGGAAGGTCTATCACCTTCCTTGCTAAATAACTGAGAAACACCAGATGGCATGGAGGGGCCAGCCTGTTTAATAAATGAAGTTAGGTACTTCACTTTAAAAATGAAATCAAACAAAAAAAGAAGTTGAAACCAGCTATAAGCAGAAGAGTAGGATGAAGAGAGATCGGCTTTTACATGTAGTATACTTGGCCATTACTTTCTAAAAAAAAATTATTCTTAAATTTTGGTAAGAGTGTGTGCTTCTGTAAGAACCTATTTTCCACCCTGAATGCCATGCAGAGTACTCTAATGGTGAACTCTCTAAGAACTCCTAAGAACCCAAATTGGAATTGCTCTTAGTTGATGTGTGTATCAATCACATGTTTGGTTTTTGCATTCTCTCTTATACTATGCTACAGGCATCTTTCCTTCTCCATACAAACTGCGGTTAAAATATAAATTAAATGCACAAAGCAAGACTGATGGACCTAAATGCATAGTACATTCTAATCTTAACTAAACATTTTACCCTTACATTGTTCAAAACACTCAAATCTAGGCAAATATGAAGAGTGGAGACAAAATAACACAAGCAAAATTTGGCACCTGAAAGCTTGCATCTGGACGAACCATATGAATATTATGTGAGACAGTTGAGCTTCCAACACGTACTGGTTGTTGTAAAAACGAGGCATGCGGTTGCTGGTTCACGACAGTTGAATTTGCCTGTTGAAATGGAGGCCTAACAGAAAAACTGCCCGTAGTTGGGGGACGTATGGAAGGAAGTATTAAATTATTCTGCCCTGCTCCAGGCTGTACAAAATGGTTGATTTGATGATGTTGAGGGGGAATTCTGGGCTGCAGAGGAGGCTTTGGATTTACGGTCGATTGACTGGGAACCGAAGGGTTATGAGGGAGAGTGCTGACTTGGCCTTCTTGAATATAAGGTGTCAAGCCAAACTGCAACTTGCTCTGTCCATAAGGAGGTAGACCAGCCACAGTCGGAACCAATGTTTGCTGAGTCTGACCAAGGTGGCCTTCATTCATTAAAGACTGCGAGGTTTGATCTGAAACTTGTCTAAGGTTTGGCATTTGTAACTGCAACAATCATCATTAAAAATAAAGTTAAAAACATATCTACTCTTCAGAGGCAGTAATAAAATATTGGCTGATTCTTGTTTCAAAATTCGAACTGTCTTAGAATATGCAAATGCTAATCAACAAATTAGCATGTTCAGTTAAAAGCTTCGGAAATCGGAAAGACCCTAAATCAAATCCTAAGTCATGGATGACAAAAATTTGCCATGAAAATGGAATTTAATCAAGAAAAAAGGTAGTGAAACAAAACATACCATTTGGGGGTTGACCATCCCTAGCATTATCTGAGCCTGCAATTACAAAAAATTGTAAATATTTATTTAATGGTCGAAGAAATTATTCAAACATTAATCTCTAAATATAGGTCCAATGAAACTAAATCATATATAAATAGGTTAAAACTTTCAACTTAGAGGCAAAAAAATACCCAAACTCTATATTCAATAAAGTAACAAATATTGTTCGTTAGATAGAACATAACAACAAAATCTAACTTAGGACAGAGAGATCAGAAATAACTTAGGACAGAAAGACCCTATTCTATAAATAGACGAATGCTCAAGGAAGTCAATTAAATGGTTACACGATCAAGACTCTAATTGTTGTGAACCATACATAGATCCCAGAAGACTTTGTGTGTTCAAAGCTTATCACATTATGAGATTGATTTATATGCACAAGGCACTACAGAAAAACTATTATATAGATAGATGGATGCTCAAGGAAGTCAATTATATGGTTACACGTCTGAGACACCAATTGCTGCGAACCATACATAGATCCTAGAACAACTGTGTGTGATCAAAGCCTATAACCTACTAGAAGTCTCTAAGGCCAAGGCATAACATAGAAATCCTAGAAAAAAGCAACCTTTGGAGGTGAGCACATGGCTGTGAAGAGATGGACAGATAGTATTGGGAGTTCCACCTTCCATGGAGAGTTGGAATTAATATTAGTATTGGGAGTTGCAGCAATTATATTCAGGTTCGTCTACATAGTTAGCTAGCCATGAATCTAGAGAATATCCAACATGCACTTGGGAATCGGCGTTGTTATTAATCTCCTTGTAAATGTAAATTGTATTAATTTGTATGAGTGTATAAATAGAAGATCAGCTGAGTGCAAATCACTCAAGCACATCCAGAAAAACTCTCCCTATATTTACAATAATCTTGGGACTAACTGTGGCTTGTAGAGTGTTATTGATCTTGTCAGACTTGTTAAACCTTTAAGGTCAGATTTCAACATCCAGCAAACTCACAGATCATCGCTACACTCAAATTGAAAAATACGAACAAAGGTCATCCAATGATTCATTCTTCTTTTGCTTAAAAAAATCTTTCAACCCTATCTGTCTAGTTTTTTTTGGTTAAGAAAATCTTTCAACCCTATCTATCGGATTTTAAATCATTACCCACTACAACTATCTTAGTTATTATCATTCTTTTCACATTTGTTCAACCCCCTCATTATGCAGTTAGACATCAAACATATAGTCAGAATGAGGGAATATAGCCAAGGACATCTAAAACATACAAGAATTTATGATAAGTGTGTTATCAAATAATGGTGTGCTTGTGTCAGAATGAAGGGATATAGCCAAGGAAATCTAAAACATACAAGAATTTGTAAATAGAGACAAGTTCGTTATCAAATAATGTTTTGCTTGCATACATGCACAAAGGAATTGAAATGGGAATTTTTTTTATAGTTTTATACCTGAAAAAGAGCCTTAGGCAACTGTGGCCTTGAAAGCAACAGCTGGCGAGACAAGTCCTTGTTGTGTGTAGCCATTCCCTGACATCATAACAACAACAAACAAGTCAAGAAAAGAAAAGATTATGTAGGAAAAAAAGAAGTTAGCTTTACCAGTACTTACCTTAAGCTCTGAGATTATCTCAGATAGCTGACTCCTGGACATTTTGGCCAGATGCAAAGTTAAAGGATCATTTGCTAATGCTTGCTGACTCTGCAAACCATTTTGATTTGACGGGATGCCAGTCTGAGCACCACCTAGAGCTGCAGTCATGACAGCTGCAGCTGTTACGGCAATATGAAGACCCATAGGTTGATGTTGAGCTGCTTGAGCGGATTCCCCTTGAACAGCTGGGATGCCTACTTGTTTCTGAGGATCTTTAACGGTAAAAAAAAAAAGGAGAAAATGAAAACACAGGAAGAAAAAAAACAGTGATTTTATGCATAAGATAAATTATCCCAAAACATAAGAATAGAAAATAGAGTGATTGTAAAGAACTGACCTGCATTTGTTGTCATTCCTGGTCCCCCGCGACCCTGCAGTAAAAGAAAAAGGAACATTTTAATCCATGATGGAACTGAAATTAAGCACGCGGCTTATTTGTTTACCTATACGAGCATGAAAAAATGGGTTGGAAGGAGGTGGCAACAACAACGAAATCTTTACAAAATCTTCACACCAGATTTGAAATTGATAGTGAACTTCAACATATCTACATCACTCTATTATTTTTGTAACAGCTTGGAGTGATTATTGATAACTCAATTTAATTGGTCAAAAATGTAATTACAAACAAATAAAAGACATTGACCAATGTGAAATCAATTTCATATTTATTTGAATAGAATAGTAACTGTTTCCTTTTGGTCTCACATTGATTAATATGTTTGGAAAAACAGATCTATTTAGAAATACTACCTCCATCCCAAATTATGAGCCATTTGGGAGAAAAAATTGTCTAAAATCATAAGTCGTTTTACACTGCCATTGAAACATTAATGAAAGATAATTATTTTGTAAGGTTTCTTATAATTTCTTTCTCATACGTTACAAAATTAGCTGCATTTCTTAATTTTTGTGAAATTGCCAAAGTGACTTATAATTTGGGCCATGGGGAGTAGTAAATACAATCACGATAACACGTGACCCATAATGCATTACTTTCAGTGACTTATAAAAGTTAGGATTCCATGTGCTATTATGTTCATCTAATGCACTTCTTTTAGGAGGGAAGAAAAATGGTTATGTTATAAATTCCTTTGTTTGGGAGCTTTAAAAACTTTTCAAAAGTCCCCTTCACTCAAACAAGGTGGGAGACTTGCCTCCCTACCATTCTCCTTTCCCTCCCTTCACCTCAAAAACCCTTCCCTTTTCTTTCCCTCCCTCTACTTTCAGTCCTAACAAAACCTAAAAGAAAACAAAGCAAAGATTTGTTAAACGTAATTCCGAAGTTCCGACAATATACCTGATCTTTATTTCTATCATTCCCTTTATCATTCTCCGCGAAATCAACACGTAATTGACGTCCATTAATTTCATAACCCTGAAGATTCCTACGAGCACTTAACGCCGTTTCTTCATCCGTATACTCACAGAATCCGTAACCCTTAGGTTTCCCAGTTTCTCTATCAGTAACTAATCTACACATAAGAGAAAATCAACACACTTAAACCCAACATAAAAAATCAATTTTTTTTATCAAAACATAACTTACCCACAACTACAAACACATAAAAATCCTTTTTTTAACAGAAAACAGATCAAATTGATATGAAAAAAAATTGAAAGTTACCTAAAACTGATAACAGGACCAACCTCCCGGCAAATTTCCTTAAGCTGTTCCTCTGTAGCATCATACGGTATGTTCCCAACTACAAAAATTGTCGTAGAAACATAAAAAAATATTAAAATTTTCAAAATGAAAAGAACAATTAAGAACAAAAAAAAAAGATAGGAAGATAAATATACCAAAGACAGTGCGATGTTGGGACTGAGAAGCAGCCATGAAATCGAGAGGAAGAAGGTGAAGCGTTGCTCCTCCAATCTTCTTCCTCTTTACTACCATGCGTTTGTTCCACCACCACACTCTCCGTTCCGATCTTCAACGAAGAAGGGTTTATTTTATTGTATTTTATTTTATTTTTATTTCTGATTCTGATCTTATGCTCATGCTCTATTTATGTGAAAAATATAACCGTAATAATGCTCTATCTTGTGTTCTCTTCGCAGCTAAACAATTCAGTGTAATTTTTTTATTTATTTTTTTCTTATTTTTTCTCTTTACAAAATTTCACTAAAATTTTAATACAAATAACGTATATAACAAATAGATAAAAGTAAATTTAAATATTAAAACAAAATATAATATATTGTAAATATCCTATATTTTCTTTATCATTTAAAAAAAATAATGAACGATAGTGAATTCGAATATAAAAAAAAGTGTAACAAACATAATATTTATTTTTTGGTTACCACACAAAATATATCGCGTAACAATCACGATACGAGTATATGTTCAATTTTTTTTCTTTTATCCTTTCAAAAATGTAAAAAACTAGATCAAGTATATGTCACTATAAATATAACCAAGTATGTATTTTTATCTTGTAAAAAAAAAATATATATTTTCAAAGGAGCAATTAAAGAGTAAAATAGTGACTCTTATCATATACATCGTCTCACAAGTAAGTCCTCTTAACATATGTGAGATCAAATATTTTAAATAAATATTCACTAATATTTAAAAATTGTAATCAAAATTATACAAACATAATAAAATATACACACGTTAACGTAGTAAAAAGAGCATATAGAAGGGCACGGTAGTGCTCATCTTTCCACTAGTAAAATATAACGTGTTTTATCCCGTAAGTTTAACTTAGTTGATAGGGACAATGCATAATATATATAGGGGCTGAAGTTCGAACCATCAACAACCCATTTGTAAATTTCTAACCTCTAAACAAATTGGAAGAAAAAAATAAGGTGTCTTTTTTTTTTCATTTTTATCCTTCATTTCATTTTTATCCTTCATTTAAACACTTTTATCCATATTATCATTTTTATAATAGATTTTTTGATTAAAATTATTATCTATATTATCTTTTTTATCATAGTTTTTTTTACTAAGGTTATTTAAATTGTGAATAGAAAAATAGTTAAATCACAACTAACCCACGCAATAAAGAAACAAAACTTTTTTTATATAAACTTTTTTATCATAGTTTTTTTTACTAAGGTTATTTAAATTGTGAATAGAAAAATAGTTAAATCACAACTAACCCACACAATAAAGAAACAAGACTTTTTTTATATAAACAATATTGAACATTAGATAATGTTTATTTTAATTTTATTTACCAAAAATAATCATAGTATATGCCAAAATTCAAACCTCTTTTTCTATTTTGTAAAATTAAATTTCTTTGTTTTTTAATTGTATTTTTTGGACAAATTTTGTATTTTTTTTCTTAAAGTAGAGTAAAAGGTCTTGACCTTTTTATTTTATTTTTATGCTTGGTGTTTTGGTCAAGAGTGTTTTAATGGGAAATAATCTAATATCTTTGAATGTTTATTTTTGTATTAATTTTTTTACATAAAAATATATTCTAGATGTGGTGCCACTCATACGATTATTGTGTTATTACTTTTTACCAGCATACATACCTCTGTCCGTCATTTTTATATTGTATTTCATTGCGTATTTGTTTTATCATATATTTTAATTTAATTATTTTTTTTAATATTATATTTTAATTTAGGGTGTTGTCAGCACAGTATGGCACGGATGAGGGGCGGCTGAGAGGAGGAGGCTGTGAGGCTTCTGAGTGGTGGCGTGTTGTACACAATTTGAGTAGAGAGAGTTGGTTCAACGATCATGTGAGTCGCTGGGTTGGGAACGGAAAGACAACTCTGTTTTGGTCCGACGTGTGGTGTGGTAGGGTGTCTTTTAGAGTCAGGTTTAGCAGGTTATTTGAGTTGTCAATTTTTAAAGGGGAGTCGGTGTTTGAGATGTTGCAGTTAGGGTGGGGGGAGGGTGGAGAGCATGGAGGTTGAGGCGGAGGTTGTTCGCCTGGGAGGAGGAGATGGTGGGGGAATTCATTTTACTGCTTGCTAGTGTTACACTGCAGGTCAATAGGGAAGACAAATGGCTTTCGACTTTGAAGAACTCAAATACCTTCACTGTTCGTAGTCTGTATGATTTTCTTACTATTCAACTGCAGGTTGAGTTACCAGTTGATGTTTCTTCTATTTGGCATAGGGATGTGCCTCTCAAGGTGGTGGTGTTTGCTTGGCGTTTGTTTCGGGATAGATTGCCTACAAAGGACAATCTCCTCCGACGAGGTGTTATTAACCATGATTCTAGGACGTGTGTGGCAGGGTGTGACTTTGTCGAATCGTCTTCTCATTTATTTTTACATTGTAATATTTTTGGTTCTGTTTGGCACTTGATTTATAGTTAGATTGGTGTCTCAGTGACCTACCCTTTTTATGTGCCTGATCATTTTCATCAGTTTGGCTTTAGTGGTGGGATTGGTAAGAAGCGGCGCTCAATTTTACAGGTTATATGGTATGCAACTGTTTGGGAAATTTGGAAGGAAAGAAACAACAGGTTGTTTAAAGGCAAAGAAAGCCCCGTTTTTCAGGTGGTTGATAGGATTAAGTCCATCTCCTATATGTAGTTGAAGGCGAAGTACATTACTCTTCCCTTCAATTTTCATGGCCGGTGGCTTAGTCTGTTCACCATGTTGGGCATAAGCTAATAGTTTCTTTCCATTTGTATTTCTTTTCCTGTTTTTGTTTCCCTATGTAACTATTGTTCAGACCTTGTTGTTCTTCCTTGGTACACCTTGTGCTGGGAATAACGCTTTTATGTGGTAATATATTTCATTTTAGCCTCTTCAAAAAAAAAAAAATCTAATATTTCAATTTGACTTTAATATTCAATTTAAATCTATTTAAATTTGGAATTGAAAATCAAATATATTACAAAAAAAATCAATTAAATATGTAGTTAGTTTTTAAATTACCTACAGTTATGGTGTAAATTTGAATTAATTTTAAAATTGAAAAGAAAGTTGAGTTGACAAGGATAAAATATGAATAACGAACGATTTATCCCAAATTTTTATATTCATTTTAGGATTAAATATGTGTTTAGTCCTTATAAATCTTAAAATCTTAATCGATAGAAGGCAAATGTAGTCAATTTTATTTGGATGAGAAAATGTGTCCATTTAGTACTCTCTTTCTTTCTCTCCCATTTTCACGTTTAAAATACTATGTCTGCTTGGATTACAAAGTAGGGTTAGTTAATATGTTTTGACCCCTATAAATATTACGAATTTCGCTTTTTAATCTCTATAAAATTAAATCATATTTTTTAGCCTCGTTAACTTTTTTCTTTAGGATTTGTAGGGACCAAAAATGCTGACGGAAAATTTTACAAAGACTAAAAATGCTGATAAAAATTTCATAGGGATTAAAAATACTAACACAAAATTTTATAGGGACTAAAAGAAATTCTCAATATTTATAGGACTAAAAACAAATTTAACCCTACAAAATAATAGTCGAGTCTTTCAAAGTATACTTTGGTTAGAATCGGGTAAATAGATAGCTCTCTTGTTTGAGTTAAGCGATTAAAGGAGATAAATGTTAAATGTTCAGAGTTCAAAACCTCACAAAGAAGAAAATACTAACATTCTTTAAAACAAAGAAATACTAACATAGCAACTAACATACCAACATTTGTCATTTAAAAAAACATTGGTTTGAACTTTTTCCAACATGAAATGTTAGTGTCTTCTTTCTTTCCTAATCCAATTATTCAGACTTATAATTTTCATTTCAGCAAAAAAAGTGATACTAATATAGTTTATGAATACGAAATATTCATTTTCACAACCGAGTTAACTTAATATTCATGGGAATTTTTATTTTTTTTGAAGAGGCTAAAATAAAGTATATTACTCAACAAGTGGTTTCTCCTAGCACAAGGCGTACTAGGAAAAGAACAAAGTCACAACCTTATTTACAGGGAAAGGGAACCAACATACAGAACATAAAAAACATAGAAAGAAGTAGCATTATCATATGCCCAACATAATGACCGGATTAAGCCACCATCCATGATAGTTGATAGCGAGGTTGGGGAGTTTCGCTTTCAACCACGTAAATGAAAGAGACTTAATATTGTCTACAATCTGTTGAGATGAACACACTTTATCATTGAATAACCTGCTATTTCTTTCTTTCCATGTTTCCCACGTAGATTATGGAAAAAATTATTCTCTTTTTCTACCAAGAAACAAGAATATTGTAGATAGGATTTGAACATTTTTTGTGCTTATAGAATTTGAACAAGTCGCACAATGTTTTATTGGACATTAAGAATTGACCAAGATATTAAAAAGTGCCACTTCAACGCAACCCTTGACCTTGAAGAGGTTAGTTACTCCGTCAATGGTCTACCTTATTCATTAGCATATTTATTATCTCCAGAGTGTATGATGTATCAAAGATTCTTGCTTAGTTCCTCCTCCGTCTGAATAAAAATATATATTGACATTATTACTCCCAAAAAAATGTACCAAAAGAAAACAATTCAAAATAAAAATAAATAATCTGGAGTAGCATTTATTACAAAATACGTAACAATACATTAACAAACAATATTAAAAATCAGTTCAAATGTAAGACTTTATTGAGTTAAAAAAATGTCATTCTTTTTTTATACTTTTTTTAACTTGATAAAATGTAAAAATCACCAAACAAATGCAATGCTTGTTAAACTAATAAATACACAACCTTCTATACAAAAGTCATCATTTATAATCAATCAAACAGTATTCTTAAAAAACTTGTTAGCATTTTCTGTAATAATAGCATTCGCATCTTTTGGTTGCAGGTTTTGTGAAGTGTTTTTCACTTAAATCTTTATTATCACATAAAAACGCAGGGAATTACTTTTCCCACCTTGTGGATTTCCTCGCGCGCCCTTTTTTCTTTCTTTTCAAAAACGCTCTTGAGTTTCCAGATTTTATAATCCGGAATGGTGTTTTCTTTTGTTAAAGGGTGAAAAAATGAATAACAGATTTTTCCAGATTTTGTAATCCGAAAACTTCAAAAAATAGGGCGCGTTACATGACGTTTCCGGATTACATAATCCGGAAACCCCCTAAACACACCGCTAGACTACTTAAAAAAATCATTACTCACACCTCATATTAAATAATTTCACAAAAAAATATTTAATCAATCAATTAGTCAGACTTAAATCAAATGTTTTTATCCTCACTAACATAATTTAAATTAAATCAGTATGTGTTAATATAAAAATATTGTTCTTGTCAAAAAAATATATAAAAATATTGCATGTATGTTTGGGTCATGCTAGATATACAAATATTTCATCCCCGTGAGCTTAACTCGGTTGGTAGGGATGTTGCATTTTATATGCAGGGATTGGGGTTCGAACCCCGGACACTCCAATTCTCCACAATTAAGAGTCCGTTTGTTATAGCTTTTTTAAGAAAAAAAATAATCACTTTTAAGAGTATTGTATCCGTTTATTACAGATTTTTAAAAAAAATCAGAATCTAAAAATAATATAAAAACTATTTCAAATGAGAAGCTGTTACGAGCAACTTAAAATAAAATATATTTTTTTTAGAGGATAGAGAAAATATAACTTAAAAGATTGAACTAATTTTGTAACAAAAAAAATCCTTTTTATATAGTTGTATCCAAACAAACTAGATTATTTGTTTAAAAAAAGTGATTTTTATTACAATAAACAAACGCAAAATAGATTCTCATTTTTCATATAATCTCTAAAGTATAATCTCTAAATTATTTTATATCAAAATCACATTTATTTTAATGCGTAACAAACGACCCTAAATTGTGTGAGCTCTATCCACTAAACTACTTGACAAAAAAAAAACAAATATTTCAAAAGCTACACTATAGTTTCTACAAAATTATGGTGGATCACCGTAGTTCTAACATTTTTTTTTTTGAGGGAATAGTTCTAACATATCTACCGTGTTACCAAACAAAACTACATCAACAATTAATCATAATCTCCAAAGTTCCACAAAAATCACATATAAGATTAATGGTAGACGCTGTAAAAGATTTTACATAGAAAATTCATCATATTAAACTCATTATTGCAACTGATATTCCAAAAAAACAATACACCCAAATTTTTATATTCATTTTAGGATTAAATATGTGTTTGGTCCTTATAAATCTTAAAATCTTAATCGATAGCAGGCAAATGTAGTCAATTTTATTTGGATGAGAAAATGTGTCCATTTAGTACTCTCTTTCTTTCTCTCCCATTTTCACGTTTAGAATACTATGTCTGCTTGGATTACAAAGTAGGGTTAGTTAATATTTTTTGACCCCTATAAATATTACGAATTTCGCTTTTTAATCTCTATAAAATAAAATCATATTTTCTAGTCTCGTTAACTTTTTTCTTTAGGATTTGTAGAGACCAAAAATGCTGACGGAAAATTTTACAAAGACTAAAAATACTGATAAAAATTTCATAGGGATTAAAAATACTAACACAAAATTTTATAGGGACTAAAATAAATTCTCAATATTTATAGGACTAAAAACAAATTTAATCCCACAAAATAATAGTTGAGTCTTTCAAAGTATACTTTGGTTAGAATCGGGTAAATAGATAGCTCTCTTGTTTGAGTTAAGCGATTAAAGGAGATAAATGTTAAATGTTCAGAGTTCAAAATCTCACAGAGAAGAAAATACTAACATTCTTTAAAACAAAGAAATACTAACATAGGAACTAACATACCAACATTTGTCATTTAAAAAAACATTGGTTTGAATTTTTTCCAACATGAAATGTTAGTGTCTTCTTTCTTTCCTAATCCAATTATTTAGCCTTATAATTTTCATTTCAGCAAAAAAAGTGATACTAATATAGTTTATAAATACGAAATATTCATTTTCACAACCGAGTTAACTTAATATTCATGGAAAAAAATAATTTTGAAGAGGCTAAAATGAAATATATTACTCAACAAGTGGTTCCTCATAGCACAAGGCGTACTAGGAAAAGAACAAAGTCACAACCTTATTTACAGGGAAAGGGAACCAACATACTGAACATAAAAAACATAGAAAGAAGTAGCATTATCATATGCCCAACATAATGACCGGATTAAGCCACCATCCATGGTAGTTGACAGCGAGGTTGGGGAGTTTCGCTTTCAACCACGTAAGTGAAAGAGACTTAATCTTGTCTACAATCTGTTGAGATGAACACACTTTATCATTGAATAACCTGCTATTTCTTTCTTTCCATATTTCCCACTTGCATCATGGAAAAAATTATTCTCTGTTTCTACCAAGAAACAAGAATATTTTAGATAGGATTTGAACATTTTTTGTGCTTATAGAATTTGAACAAGTCGCACAATGTTTTATTGGACATTAAGAATTGACCAAGATATTAAAAAGTGCCACTTCAACGCAACCCTTGACCTCGAAGAGGTTAGTTACTCCGTCAATGGTCTACCTTATTCATTAGCATATTTATTATCTCCAGAGTGTATGATGTATCAAAGATTCTTGCTTAGTTCCTCCTCCGTCTGAATAAAAATATATATATTGACATTATTACTCCCAAAAAAATGTACCAAAAGAAAACAATGCAAAATAAAAATAAATAATCTGGAGTAGCATTTATTACAAAATACGTAACAATACATTAACAAACAATATTAAAAATCAGTTCAAATGTAAGACTTTATTGAGTTAAAAAAATGTCATTTTTTTTTATACTTTTTTTAACTTGATAAAATGTAAAAATCACCAAACAAATGCAATGCTTGTTAAACTAATAAATACACAACCTTCAATACAAAAGTCATCATTTATAATCAATCAAACAATATTCTTAAAAAACTTGTTAGAATTTTTCGTAATAATAGCATTCGCATCTTTTGGTTGCAGGTTTTGTGAAGTGTTTTTCACTTAAATCTTTATTATCACATAAAAACGTAGGGAATTAAGAGTCCGGACACTCCAATTCTCCACAATTAAGAGTCCGTTTGTTATAGCTATTTTAAAAAAAAAAACCACTTATTTGAAGAAAAAAAAATCACTTTTAAAAATATTGTATCCGTTTATTACATATTTTAAAAAGAAATCAGAATCTAAAAATAATATAAAAACAACTTCAAATGAGAAGTTGTTAAGAGCAACTTAAAATAAAATAGATTTTTTTTAGAGGAGAGAGAAAATATAACTTAAAAGATTGAACTAATTTTGTAACAAAAAAATCCTTTTTATATAGTTGTATCCAAACAAACTAGATTATTTGTTTTAAAAAAGTGATTTTTATTACAATAAACAAACGCAAAATATATTCTGATTTTTCATATAATCTCTAAATTATTTTATATCAAAATCACATTTATTTTAATGCGTAACAAACGACCCTAAATTATGTGAGCTCTAGCCACTAAACTACTTGACAAAAAAAAAATATAAATATCTCAAAAGCTACACTATAGTTTCTACAAAATTATGGTGGATCACCGTATTTCTAACATATCTACCGTGTTACCGAACAAAACTACACCAACAATTAATCATAATCTCTTCTCTATAAAAAAAATCATAATCTCCAAAGTTCCACAAAAATCACATATAAGATTAAAGGTAGACGCTGTAAAAGATTTTTACATAGAAAATTCATCATATTGTCCCCTAAGTTTACTTTCTGTTGCAATTTTGATCCCCTAGCCCAATTTTGACTCAGTTAACGCTGACGTGGGCGCATTTTTGTATTTTTTAATTATTTTTTGATTTTGTAATTAAAAAAATTGTAATTAATATTTTTTATTTGTAATAAAAAATCAAAAAAAAATTAATATTTTTTGTAATTAAAAAAACAAAAAATAATTTTAATTTTTTTTATTTTATTTTCGTAATTAAAAAAAACAAATTTTTTTAATTTCAAAAATAATTTTTTATTTTTTAAATTAAAAAATAAAAATAATATAATATAACATACACATGTGACATCCACGTGTCCGCTGACTAAGTCAAAATTGACGTGGTGGGCCAAAATTGCAACAAAAAGTAAACTTACGGGGTCTGAAATGTTTTTTTTAGGGGACTAAAAGTGTAATTAAGCCTTAATAAAACTACAAAGATTACGATTTGCTCCACAATACTTTATACTATGACCAAGATTAACGTTATTCATAAACCCAGCTGAGTTCAGGAAGTGATAGACAATCTTTTTCAAAAGTTTGATTTTATTAAAATGTAAATTTATATAGTAAGAGTTCAGTTCAAGTCAAATATTTCTCAGTTTATGATACCATACCATCCATCATCCATAAGGAAAATGTGGCAAGTTTTGGTTCACCTTTTGCATTGCTAGGAATTGCATTGGTAAGATGATAGGCTTTAACTTTTAAATGTGAGGTACATTACAAATTTTGCAAGCAGAACTATAAGTATGTCCACCGATAACCTTCTAAACGGAGTTAAACTAAATTCTGTCTTTCAAATAATCACAATACAATATATTTATCTACCATAAAGTAAATGTCAACAACAATACAATACTAATCCTGAAGAGAAACACATGCTTACCATTTTCCAAAACACAAACACAGGCTCATTGCCCACCACCAAACTCAATGACGTTAGAGCTCAATGAATACACACAAATTGGCAATGAGGTACCGTATCAATTTTCTTGCGAACTTTTTAGCTTCCTCATCTATCAGTTTCTTAATCTTCGCAATAACTAATAGATGAGAAATCTAAAAAAGTTGACCAAAAAATTGTGTGAATTCATTGAGCACTAAGCTCAATAAGTTGGTTGAGTGGGAATGAGCTTGGAGTTTTGGTGCTGCGATAAAAAAAACAATAAGTTGTTGCTGGTTGTGTTTCTCTTCTCCAGGGAGAAACAACATATTTATTTATCAAAAAGTAAATGACAAACAGTATACGAATGCTGAATAAGTTACTACGTATAAGAGATGATTACGAAAATGGCTCGTATATAATACTAATATAGATATAGTCTATGTACACATTTCACAAATTTTGATCTTAACCCTGTAGAAATAAAAGATGACCGAAACTCGATACTACGTGGGACCCAAAAAAGAAAACAGAAATAAGGTTATACATGTTTAGCAACTGATAGAGATTTTTGTCAATGTTTCAAATTCCGATACAAGCCCCTACTCTAGAATTAAGGCTGAATTTGGCTTACCCTAAACCTTACCTTGAGTTGAATATTTACAACAAATAAAATATTTTTATTTTCAGATTATGTTAGAAGAGTACTGCTTTCATTTAATTCTGAAGAGATATCAGACAAAATATATCTATAGCAGCAAAACTTTGGATTTACATATTCAAGGGGAGGCGCACCTCCCTAATAGTCTTAAATTTCCAATAGAAATCCACAAGAAAGCACATAAAGCAATAAGAATCGGGAAGAAAAGGAATGAGACTCCCTTTCTGCCTGGTCTCTTCATAGTTGCAGTGTCATTATTACCTGCTGCAATGTTGTTGTCGGTGGGCTTGATCTTCACCCTGCTGAAGCTAGACATTCGATTCAAAGCCCGATTCACCAAGGGATTTTCAGCAGCTGATGCAGGAGTGGTAGGTATTGAATCAACAAAGGCCCACAGAGCAGAGGAGATTCTACTTGTTTTAACATCTTCTACGATGCTTCTTTGATTTTCAGTGCTTTCAGTAGGAAAGCCAACAGAGTCACACACAACACCTAAACATGACCAAAAACTATGACAAATTAGGGATAGCCTATGACATTTTCTAAGCAGAAGAGCCACTTGAAATTGGCTCAAAAACAGGAATATAATGTCGTAAGTTTTAGTTTTAATTTCTAAAGCTCTCTAAATATCACAAAATTTAAACTCCATAAAGGTTTCTGCCACGCGCAAGTTGGCGTGTCAACCAGGAGCAGTAAACTGTGACGAGCTCAGAGGAAATGAGATGGGAAGCTTGAATCTCCATCCAAATCGAAGAAAGTGAAATCATTATTTGGCAGTTGAGCAACATTGTATCTTGTGCCAATGACTATACCTGGATTTGTTAGAGAGAAAGAACCATCATAACCTTCAGCTGGACTGCGGGTGTTTCTTTCAACGTGCATCCAGAATTCATCAACAGTTTGATTTGCGTCTTCTGGATTGGACAACAACTGGTAACTCTGATTTTCAATATTGCTGCCAGTGTTGTTCATATATGCATGTGAAACTGTTTCTTCGTTAATAGACCCCAGGCCACAGAGAAACATCTCTGCATCTTGGTAAGGATCAAATTCACTTAACACATCTTCAAACTGGAGGTTCTCAATGAGATCGTTGTTAAGCTTATCCGTATTTGAAAATGTAGATTCGGTATCAATGAGATCATTAATTTCCAAGAAGCCTTCCTCATAAAAGACAAGCCCCTCCTCGCTTTGAATGTTCGGAGTGGAAGTGACCTCGGGTGCTTCAGAAATACACAAGTGAGAATCAACTGATTGATGCTTGAAGTCAAAGCTGGGCTGCGCATCATAAAGCTGACTGCTAGATTGCTGTTTTTCACTTGGATCAGGGAATATCATGGCCTCGTAGAATTGATCCATGACCATATTTCGTGTTTCTTCATCAGCAACCTATATGATTCATGGAAAAATGTCTGTCAGCGGTTATTTAGAAAATAAGAGAGAAGACCAATAGAAGGAAAACAAGAGAGAAGAACAAAACTACAATCAGAAAAACTGAGTTCCTGGCTCTCATTCTTTATTAACAGTAGAGACATTTAAACATGGCATTTTTAAAAAACAAACCCAAACCCGGAGTGCAGATTTTCACATATTTTTAACTAAACAAGAAAAACTACAACCACCAAAACCCTTATAAAAAGCTGCAAAGTTTTTTTGTTAGATGGGTATCAATTTATGAGCATTGAGATCAAAACTACAAAAACAGGAAATTAAAACAGATGATTACATACATAGTACTGATTCAAGTTCCTCCCCCTACCCGCAAAAACCAAAAAGGAATAAAGGCATAACTAAATTTATAAGAATTTTAGAGAAAAAAATACTCCAGGCAGATCACACACCTGAGGAAAGTCAACATAACCATTCACATGTTGCTGGTCAAGGACAGGCTCAACATCAAGCATCCCTTTAATGATTTCATCAATTTCGTCATCAAACAACGGCTGCAGCTGATGCTGATCAATAACATTGTCAATAGCAGCCTCTGGAACCTCCCGGTCAACTGAATTTACATTAAAATCTACAACATCGTCATCTGCCCATTCTTCTTCTTTAAATGGTGCGCCATACTGTTCACCGTTCTTAGGACCCGGTCCACTTTTCTTGAAAACCTTGTAAAGTGCATAATAGTCCTGATAATGAATTTATATCAAAATTTGACAGTCAGTAAATAAATAATACTATTTTAGTAATCAAAACAACCAACAGAAAAAATAATTTTAAAGCAAAATAGTCGGTTGAAGGTAATACCTTAACATCACAGCATGTCTTAAGCTCATCTTCATCCATGGTGTACTCATGCATAACCCAATCAGTTCGCTCACCACTAGGAGCTCTGCCAAGATAGAAAACAAGTGTCTTTTTCACTCCAACTGACCGAGAATTGTATATCACATTTCGATCTTTTCCAGTAGCTTTCCAGTAGCCATGTCTAGTTGCTCGGCTAGACCTTCCACCGTTAGGATACTTCCTATCTCTATGACAGAAAAAGAACCATTGCCTATCTCCAGTTTTCAAGAAAGATTGTTCTGCAGAATATTACAAGCACGTAAGCAATCAAACCAAAAGAAATGAAAAAGCGTAAGTTTTATCAATCAAATTGAAACGATACTATAATCATATAGCATAGATCATTGGAACTCCAAAAACCCATTATTTGAAGGAAATAAATTCAAAAGGTCGCAATTAACCATATTTCACAACATATACAAGCAGATCATCACATGACACGAAAAATATCTACGGATCTATCATGCACTGAAGGAAACTTCAATTCATCTAAAATATCCACCGACCATATCAACCAAGAGATCTCAACATACCCCAAAAATAGATAAAGTTGACATTGTCAATGAACCCCACAAAGGGGAGGGGAACTGGTAATCAGTCTTACATTTAGGTCAAAGCTAAAATAAAAAGAAACTCATACAAACAGATTCACGGTACCACCCATCGAATAAACACCAATTATAGGTCATAACATGAATCACTCAGATCAACAAAACAAAAGAACCCAAATAACACACAAAAACCTTATCGAAACAAATGGAAGTCAACTCTTGAGGCTCTAACCTGAAAAACACATCCAAAATATCAAATAAGCATATGTCATATCCTGAATTGCTAAGTATTGTACATAATATTCACAACAAGGAAATCTAAACATTCATACCCAAATCAACACTTTAAAACCGATCAAACAAAACCAAAGAAGACATAAACATAACCAGCAAACAAAATCAAAAACATAAACATAACCAACAAAAAAAACCTAGGTCAACAAAATGACAATCACCAATCAGAAAAACATAAAGGGGTACTCAAATAAGAGTGAAGAGCAAGATCAAATACCAGGCAAATCCTCAGGATCCCACTTGTACACATCAGTTTCTTTGATAACGTTGAACTTCAACTTCTTCCCACAAATCTTCCTTTTCAGATAATACATCACCAACTCCTCATCTGTTGGATGGAAGCGAAAACCGGGCATCGACGACATCACCTCACTGAAACAATCAGCAGAAGCAGATTCCGATACCGCACCCATCTCGATCAGAAGACAAAAATAACAACCCTCGATTACCCAGAACCAAAAACCGAAACTTTTTCGATCAAAACCAAAAACCCACAACAATATTGACTGATTCAAGCTTTAGACAGTTGGAATTGATGATCGAATTGTAGAATCAAAAAATAGAAACCCTAATTAAAAAATCAAATTTCTCACCCCCAGAGAGATAACAAAACAAAAAAATCAAGCTTTTTTGAATAAATAAGTGGTGTAACAAAAAACCCACAACAAAATAATAGGATCGAACCTCTGGGTACGAGGATTCGAGGATTAGGTTGTTGTGAAACAAAAAAAAAAAAAACCAAAATATCGAGAGAGAAAATGGATGAAAAATAACAGAGTACGAAGGTTATTGTAAGGTGAAAGAATTGGGATAGTGTTATGGTCAAAGAAGGAAGCTAAGGGAAGTGGTTGGAAGGTTCCTACAAAATTAGAAAGAATGATTCAGTGCCTTTGAGTGAGGTAGTGACTAGTGAGTCTGTGAGCTTGTTGGTGATTGCGTGGACTTCAAGCTTTTGGATCATAGGTTTTGGAGGGTGATTAAGAGGTAGTGGTTTGAGAAATATGGGTTACATGTGAGATTTGGTGTATGTGATTGGAGTATTTTTGTGTGTGTGTGTGAACACTACTTTTTCTTCGGATCTCACATTTTCATTATCTGTGGGTATGAATTTTGGATACAATATAATTTAAAAAAAAAAAAAAAACAATTTTGATATGGTAACAAAATTTTGTCAAGATCTTATATTGATGTAAAATATTATAACCGAATAGACAATGATTACTTCTCATTAATTTACCATTTATCATAGCAATAATGATAAGTATGATCACAATTTACAAAATAAAAAAAAACTGTGATGATAGAAATTGTTATGAAGCTTCTCTTTGTTTACAAGGAAGGGGGTTTCTTCAAAGAAGATGTATTTGATTATGTAATTTTGTATCAATTATGTATCTCAGCTGTATTTATTAATCATTGGTGACAACTTCCTTATCCATCAATAAAAGATGGGTAACACAACACATACTGAGTTGACATCAATCAAAGTTATTTATTTGTTTTCTATTATTTTTATTGCTATATAAATATATGGTTTTGATTGGGCAAACTCAGCATGAGTAGTGTGACCTACCTTTTATTGATAGGTAAATAAGAATTTCCCTTAATCATGTGTTTAGAAGAGAACTTAAAAAACAACTCATACATAATAAGAGTATGAGTATTCGACATGAATATGTCACCCATTTTAGAGTATTTAGGTGTGTGTTAAAATAGATGAATATAATGGATTAACCATAATTCCATAATCTATTAACAAACCCTTGACGTTCATGTTGATATTATCTCTTTGTATTTGATTATGCCACGAATACAACAATAAGCATCAATTTCGTAATTTTGACTTGATTGGCTCTAGTAGTGAGTTAGTGACAATGTTAATCACCCTCTCTCTTTCACCGTTAGATTTTATAATAACTATTGTATTTGTTCTTTCTACAACAGACACATGTATTAAGCATTGCTTGTTCAAGATGTAATGCATGATGTGTAAGTTGCACAAAGAACAAATCGAATAACTATTATTAATTTTAACTGAATCTGGATGATTACAGTTAAGTCAAGTTTATAGATACATACATTGTTGTCTTCACGACACAATCAGGGTAAAAATATGCGGTATAAACAACCAAAACATGATCTTCATATTGATACTCCATCGGTAAAAAAGAACCATTTGAAAGAGAAAAGCCATGGCGGTGTTGGGATATTGGGAGAAAGTCAACAATGGTGTTGTGTTTGACGGGGGAAGGAAACAACGGCCAGAAACCAACATGAAGGACTGACTAGCGCACACATCACAACAACGGTTGCGACTACATCACCTTCGGGATTCCTTCTCTGCTTCTCTTTCATTTTTGCCAGTGTTTTTGTTGGTGATTTTTTTATTCGAACTAGGATGACTAATAGTTTTTTGAATGTGTTTTGTTTGGAAAGGAAGTTAAGGTTAATTTTTTATTTTTTTTAAGGAAGAGGTTAAGGTTGATTGTTGAGTTGCAAAATGGGGTATTCGTATATACTCACATACTAGGTTAAGGTCTCTGTTGGGTGAAGAGATGCCAAAATTTGTTGCGGCGAGGATCAACAACAAATTGTACCCCTCTTTTGCATGAAAGGACTGTGAAGGTGGTGCCAAAATTGTAAGGATTGAGATTCCAAAAAAATGCAGAAAATAGTACTTCCAACATGTGGTCTTTAGAGCTCAAAATGGAAAAATGAAAAAGTAAATGAAAAGAAAAGTTGAAATGATACTCAAGAAAAAATATAGATTGAATTTGTGTTGTTTTCTTTTACATTTTGGCATTTGGTGAAATAGTGAAATAAAACTATGATGATTTGTTTTTATTTTTGTTGTTGTGTTTCTATTTTATCATATTATATATTATATGTTTTTTTCGAAGTATTTATTAAAAGAAACTTGAAATCTTCTCAAAACTAGAATAAAACCAAGATGTGTGAGTATAATTATAATTAGAGTTTAGGGTTAAAGATGACATGACAAATTTTACTTACTTATAGTATAAGATAAGATGAGTAGTCGTTAAAGTGAAGAAAAAAAAAATCAAAGATTGATATTTTAACCACTTAGATTTATCATGCATATACATGGATTTTTAAGTCTCCTTTAGTACACTTTGTATTATAGGGACTTATTTTGTGTTTATAATAATTTTCTTAGCTTTTTAATTTTTTTTTTGATCATTTTCATTTTTGTCTTAAAAGTAATTTTTGTTTGTTGAGAATTGTCTCAAGAGTAAATTGTTCACGTAAATTTTGTCTAAGAATGCCATGTTCAAATTTTTTTTGAAAGGAATGTCATGTTCAAATTGACACGCAATGTATAGACAAAATGAAATTATAAAATTATCATATACGCAGTTTTATGTAAAAGAAAAAAAATATTCTCGTGATTAACTCATATGATAAAATAAATTGAGATTTATTAATATTTTAGATTGGCTCGTGATAGATATTTGGCAAGTGTACCAAAACTATCGAAGTAGTAATAAATATCGTTCCACAAAGACTGTGTTAATTTCAATTATAGCACGTACGTTATTCGTTAGGATGAGTAAAGGGTACTTTGTTTGCCCTAGGCAGTAGATTTGAGTGCAACAAAAGTTGGTTTGAAAGATGAATTGGAGATGAATGAGTGAACAGGTGAATGCACTATTGCCCTATATGAGTAGTTTACCTCCCTTTATTCTTAACCACTATTCAATCTTTACGACAAATTAACTAAGTAGTTTTGATCAATCTCTTGACTCAAAACCCTTTCCTAAGTTATAACCTTTTAATCTCTTAAACCGATTGAATAACTGCAGAAGCGATAACAGAACGTTAATTCATATGTCATAATCCTCAATTTCCTATCTCTAGGTTCTTATGTTGAACTAAACAGAGTTACTATTTCAGGATTAAAAGCTAGGGTTAATAGTCATTTAATTCCTAAGATCAATTTATGTGATTGTAAGAAGCTAGGGTTAATAGTCATGCAAAACAATCGTATAAAAAGCAATGAACACAAGTAATTCTGAATAAAGACTGAATAGTATTAATAATTAAGGGAGTATCAACTACTGATTCATATATTACAATAGGTTCATCATGGCTCAATCAGACTAAGAGTTTAGCTACTCATAACTAAACAATCATAAGCATGAACAAGAGTAAACATACATAAATCCGGACCAACTATGAGTTGGTATGAGATTCAGGGCTTGTTCCTGGGTCTCCTGGTGTCTTCTATGCTCAAAATCGCAATCACAATCGGTCCCTAATCCTTGGCTGCAACTAGCTTTATATAGAGAGAACTTTAGGGTTTCAGAAAAGTCCATCATCGTGCCACGTTACGATCAATCGTGGCACGATCACTTCATTAATCCTACGTGGCAGCAGACAAAACCTAGCATCGTGGCACGTTACAAAAGCCTTCGTGCCACGAAATTTCCAGTGATGGTTCCTTTGTCCTACATTCATCAATCGTGCCATGAGTTGTCCTCAACGTGGCACGATGCTTCACTCTTAGGCAATTTTTCTACCCTTTTCACCAGTTTCTTCTCTTGAGCTCTTGTTCATGTTTTAGTCTGATTTCACCATGAATTACAAGTAGTTGACTCTCTAAATATCATAATAAAGACATAAACATGACTAAAAAACTAGTGTTGATGCACAATCATCAGCTCGTATGATAATGGTTTAGTGGTCTCCATATACATTTGAAAATAGAAAAGTGCCCCTCAAAGAAACATACACTTGAGAAGTGGGTCTACATCTGCCAGCTATAGTTTGGATCTAAAGATTAGATAGTTTGGAAGGTCATAATTAGTCACCTTTGTATAGAAGTAAACGGTTATGGTGATTTGTCGCGTGAGCTTAACTCACTTAGTAAAAGATAATACATAATATTTACATGGGTCAGGTTCAAACTCCGATGATTTTCTATCTTCTTTAAGATGGATCGTAATTATGTTCTATTTGACATTATGTGAGAACTTTCATGTATATTTATCACGATCAAGAAATGCTCATCTTTTATTTTTATAGATAAATCTAATAGAAACTTTCTTCACTTATTTCAACTTCACTTTTTAAACTGTAACCAAAAATAAAAGTTAAACTATGTGACTGGTGAGGAGATTCCTTAAAAAAAATGTTAAGGAGATATATATTTTTTTGTCAATAGCATATTGATTAGGATTTATTTTTTAAGGTGGATAAGTAGAATGTCTGCAGTTCGAACTCCGATCTCTGCATATAACAATAAATTATCTTTGCATATATATATTCGTTGTAAATATATCAAACTTTATTTTTTCGCCCTTTTAAAATTTTCTTTAAACAATGGTTTTTCAAATATTTTCTTTAAGGAATATTTTTAAACAATTCATAATTAATTCTTCCTCTTTCCTCAAAAAAATAATTAATTTTTCCCTCACCGAAAATTCTAATTTTATACGAGTATATAAATAATTATATTATATATGTTAGAAAATCTAAAAAAAAAATGTGATGTATGTTATAAGAAAATTACAAACCTACCCTTGCAAGAAAGCTATATGTATTAAAATTCATCTCGGCCTGTTAAAAAAAATTCTATACAACTTAAGTTAATATTTATTTTCTTGTAGTTTTAATAAAAAATTTAAAATATTATAATTTTATATTTTTAATTTTTTATATTATATAAATTACATATTTACTCTTGTGTAAAAACCATACATATTTTAAAAAATTAATTATTAATATTTTTACCATATCCTTGCTGGTTCTAACCCAACTCGTACTCAGGATAGAAATTATAACTAACGGAGCATGATATGATAATTTAAGGATCAACTTATCATATCCTGGTGTGGCATCAAACACTCGATTAAGATAGGATATGATAGAGTTATCTTATCCTACATCTTATCCTAACCACCAAACGAGCAGTCTAGAATTTCGTATCGAAATCTCGTTTATCCATGATTCGACGTCAGCTATTGCTTTCTTTACATGTTTCATTCTTATTTTTGATTTTTCGTAGTTATGTTTATAATATTATAAGAATCTCTTCAATTTTTTTTTAACAAAACACGAATTAAATATGAATTTTATGTTTTTTGTGGTTAAAAATTCTTATTTAATTCATCTTTTGTTAAAAAATTATAATTGTTTTAAGTGAGATTTTTATAATATTTTGATTTTTTTTTTACAAAACTCAACTATTCTATGAATTTAAAAAGAATTTATTTATTTATTATAGCAATCAAAGAAAATAGTTTTTAAATGACAAACCCAATTCATAGCAGTTACAATACTACACACTCTGGAATTTTTTTATTTTTTTTACAGCATCACGGGATTCATCAAAGAAAGATACGACTTTATTTTGCTTTTTGTCATGGAGTATTTGGAAACAAATAAACAACAAAGTGTGAAACAAGGTAATTGATGCTCAAGTTTATGTTGTTGAGAAAGCAAAAGCTACACTTTGTGATTGACAAGATGCATGTAGGATATGTAATACATCTTGTGCGCAACCGCGACAAGAAGGAAATGTTGAATGGATCAATGCAATTGATGACAAATTTAAATGTTATATTGATGTTTTTTCCTCTCAGCTTTCTAATATAATTTGTATAAGGGATGATACATGAATTATCAATACATCAACTTTTTCTCCTAGCTGTCTAATACAATGGAAATATGAGTTTGTATAAGGGATGATACATGATCTATCAATACATGAACTTTTGTTTTGGCAAAAACAATTTACTCCAGCCTGCGAGTACATGTTGACGAAACTCTTGGATTATTACCAACTTTAGAATGAGTTTATCAATTACACTTGGGACATATCGATTTTAAGATTGATGCTAAAAAAAATTTTGAACAATTTTTCATCTGCACATCATAATGCTACAAAGTTTGGAATGGTTATTCATAAGTGTAAAACTATCTTTGAACAATATTATATCAACTCCAGTGTTGAGTTTGTGAGGAGACAAACAAATGAGACGACTCATAAACTAACTAATATGACTACATTCTCAGTTAGTTTTTAGATTTTAGTAAAAATATGATATTGTATCAAACACATTTTAAGTAATGAAATGCGATAGCATTCCGATACCGAAGACCAAACTTGTGAAATGTGATGCGTTTTTTCTTTCCGAATTGTAGTTTGGAAAATAAGAGTGATGTTTTCTTACATGCAATATACGATAAACATGATAATATTACACCTATAATTACAATATAACTTTATAAAAAATACAATAAATATCTCCAAAAAAAAATACAATAATTGTTAAAAAAAATACAATAATTAAAATATGAAAAAATTAAAAGATAAATTTGTATTATTTCTGCAACATTAAAAAAATAGAAAATACTAGAACCAAAATGAAAATAGTAAAAAGAGTTAAACATGTTTTTGGTTCCTCTAAAAATTTCCTTCAACTTTTAGTCCACATAACATTTTCAATCACTACTTTTAGACTCCATTTTTAAGTAAATTTTTGTATTTTTTAATAAAATTTTGCAGAAATATATGTAATATTGTAAAAATCACTCCAATTTTTTTTTTTAACAAAACATAAATTAAATATTAATTTTTTACCGCTAAAAATGTAAAAATTCATATTTAATTCATATTTTGAATTTTTTTAAAATTATTTTTGGGAAAGATCCTTATAATACTATATATTTTTCTGCAAAATTTTATTCAAAAATATGAATTCTACATATGAGTTTAATTTAAAGGAGGGACCAAAAGTGAAGATGAATAATTTTTGGAGGATTAAAAGTTGAAGAATATTTTTAGAAGGACTAAAACGAAAAATTGACATATTTATAAGAACTATCATATTAGAAAATATGGACAACATAATATTTGAACGGTAGTGATTGAAGGAGAGTGTGGTCCTAATGAGGATCTTACAACACGTGTCCTTCACAATTTCTTACGAACAAACAAAAAAATGACATGGATGAGGTGCCAAAAAGAAAATATTTCAATCATTTTCTTGTCTCCCAAACACGTTTGAGGGTGAAAGAAAGAAGGTTCACGGGAGTGTGTAATAGTTTAGGGCAAAAAAACCCAATCACCCAACAAAACCAATAATTCAATTTTGATATAAAAATTGAAACTTTTGAAGATTTTTGGAATCTCACAACTGTCACCACTGTTTATCCATTTGCCCCAGCTAGATCTGATCCACAATTCATTCTGCTTTTTCCTACCTCAAAAGGGTTTCTCATTCTTCAAACCGTTTTTCATCATCTTGGGTAAGTAATCATACCAGATTCTCTTTTGGGTTTTTTCTACATTGGTGTAAAGTTCCATTTTTTAAGTTTGTTTGGTTTCTGAGAATTTTGTGAAAGTCACAAAATTTGAAGTTTTTAGGTTGTGGGAACTATGTGGTTGGTTCTTTTTTGATTTTGTTTCTTTTGGGTTTTCCCAAAGTTAAAGAATTATATAGCTGTGTTTGTTCTTTTTCAGTTATTTTTCTTTCTTAGTATGTGTGACCAACAATCTTAATGATTTTGATTTTTTCCTTTTCAGGGTTTTGAAGGAACTTGTTGAAGTTGAGATCTTTAGCTGTAATGCAGCTTTGACTTGCTGCTTTTGATTTTTTGGGCTGGGTTGGGTTGTTTTAGCTTAAAATTGAGGTGTTTCCACTTTTTTAAATTTATATAATGGTTTTCTGGGAAGGATATGTGAGTGATGAAGTGATGGGGACTTTTGCTCCTATTGTGGTTTATTGGATATATGCTGGATTTTATCATTTGCTTCCTTCTTTAGATAATTACCGGTTGCATACTACGAGAGATGAAGAAAAGAAGAATTTGGTGCCCTTTAAAGCAGTTGTGAAAGGTGTTTTGCTTCAGCAGCTTGTTCAGGCAATTGTTGCACTCATCTTGGTAAGTCATTCTACATGTGTTAATCTCTATTCTCCAGTAATAATAGTTGTTCACATTTCGCATTTGTAGTTAATAGAGTTTATAGTTGAAAATCTTATTTTGTTTTGTAGTTAAGTTAAAAGCACTTTTAGTTATAAGCATTATGCGTTGCTTGATAACTTATATGCACGTTATGAAATTGTTGTTCTGTCTCTATTTAGAAAACATGGTAGAAAGTAGAAGCTAGACTTAGATGGTAGAGAGAAGACACATGGATTATGTAGTAAGGAGAGTAGATCAGATGGAGGGGAGTCAAATCACTAGAGGCAGAGAAAGACCTAGAAAAACTGTAAAAACTGTAAATACCACTATTTTGTCAATGATAAAAAAAAAAAGAATATTATTATTAGGAAGAAAGGAGATGAGTTACATTTGGAGCCGGGAGGCAAGATAGGAAACTCTTCTTAAATGGTAGAAGCATGCCAAAATGGCTTCAATTAGGACAAACCTGTCCAATCTCTTTGCATATTATAAATTCCCTTGAAACAACCATTTTAGTAGAGCTCCAAAGAGAAGTTGTTTAGTACAATTGTCAAATATTAACAGGTGTAGAGGGATAAACATTTTTAACCATATACCATAGTACCACAGCACTACCATAAAATATGGGAATTCAACTTGTTTTTGAACTTGATACTCAGATATTCAGTATTAAAGTAAACATGGTTTGTTGAGCTATAGTACTCTTCGTTTTATGTTTAGTTAATGCTGGATTCTGTGGTTATCCTTGAACTTTGTTGGAAATGAAATATTTTATATTTGAAACTAACCAGTGTGACATGATCTCTTGACCAATAAGTTGTCTTTTTACAAAACATGTCATGTAAACAGAATATTGATCCAGTCCAGTGAACAAGGTCGATCTATTATTTACTAAAATTTAAATTTTAAATGGACCCTGAATTTCCCTCTAGATATAATTCAGAAATCCTGAACTTTTGTTGCCTGTGTGTTAAGCAGTTGTCGATCTATATTTGTGTCAGTTGAGGTGATAGCATTTCATTGTTATTTAAAACGCAAAACTTTTTGTGTTTGGTCACAGAAGTTAGTTATATACCTGACTTTTTCCAATTAAGAGGCACAACCTAGTGAATTGAAAATCTTTATACATAGGAGCAGTTATATTAATAGGTCCTGGTTACTGCTTCTAGTACTGAATTGAACACTTTGATGTTTTCAAAAGCTGCAAGAAATTTACTGCTGTCATGTTATAAACTCAATAATTTCCTGTAGATATATTCTCTTGCTGTAGTCGAATGACTAATAATATGTTGTTAATAGTAGACAGTTTATTTAATTATTATTAGGCTTAATAGGTCATTTGGTCCTCTAATTAATTTCCAATTTTCATTTTGGTCCCATAACTAATAAAACTCATGTTTTGGTCCCTCAAGTTTGTCTCCGTCGGTCAAATAAATCTCTGACTGTTAAGTTTAACCCCAAATGTCTATGGTGGACCAACCTTAAGAGTGGTCCACCATAGACCTTATTAAATTTTTTAGTTTAAACTGTTTGATCTGTTTTTTGAAAAGATGATCATTGAATTATGAGTGTCTATTGTAACTTATAGTGCACCAACAACAACTAATTTTTTTCTTTCTTTCTTCATCTTCTACCTCACTAATCTTCATCATCTTCAACTCACATTCATCATCATTCATAAGAAAAACCGAAAAAGAAAAAAATCAAAAACAACACCTATCAACAACAACAACACCACATAATGTAATCACCAAAATTCATATCACTGAATTGCATCTTCACAAACATTTCCTGGCGAAAATCCTACACACAAATGCGCTCTCTTCCCTTCCCCAAATTCAACATCTTGTTGATTCTGAATTTTTTTTTGTTAGTTTACCGGTAACTCACATTTAAGTGAAGGTGATTGTAGGATACATTAAACTATAAAAGATTGGAAAATTTTGGTTCCTTTGGTAAACTTACAGAGTTCATTCCATGAATTACCTACTGCAGATTGGTTAAGTTTGCAATCTGTACATGGATTGAGCCAGTAAGCTTGTTGTGAGAAAGAACCCAGCAAACGAAAATTATTAAAGAAGTTGATGTATTTGTTTGAAGAAATACCCAAATCTGTTCAAAAACACAATCCACACCAAAATCAAACAAATTCATCAATTACTAAATTTCACAAATTGGGAGAAAATGCAAACCCTGGAAATCAAAATAGAGAGAAATGAACTCTGAAAAATCCTCTCAACAAACCCAATCATCTACTCCGACGCGGCGTCGATTCACCGTAAGAGACGCTTCTCCTCATCGCACCATGAGTTTCAGTGTGAGGCAAAGATCTCAGATTATGGAGTGAGAAAAAACTCCAAGAAATAACTCAAATAATTCCAAACTACAAATCCAGAAGTGCCAAAATTGGAGAAAGTTAAACAATAG